>Ga0196976_1000162_pt1 | contig 45138 bp, 43 predicted proteins | sample S3v_513CmetaG_FD_148644 | JGI IMG/M metagenome (GOLD analysis project Ga0196976, IMG submission 148644) | Soil microbial communities from Anza Borrego desert, Southern California, United States - S3+v_5-13C | ecosystem: Environmental > Terrestrial > Soil > Desert | place: USA: California... | reverse complement strand
GTGCCCGGATCATTTTCCGGGCCAAGTAAGTTCAGCACAATTTAGTGCGGAGTGAGAGGTAAAAATGAGAGTTCGTGCATCAGTAAAGACTCTATGCCGTAATTGCAAGGTGATCCGTCGCCGCGGTGTGGTCCGTATTATTTGTACAGATCCACGTCATAAGCAACGTCAAGGCTAATGGTCGTAAATAAGAATGCGAAGCCAATTGTTTAAATTCGGCCAAGCTGTTAAAATTTTGGGCTTTTTTGGCGGCATGAAGAATCAATCCGCCAATATTTTGGAGTAGGGACATGGCTCGGATAGCAGGGGTAAATATCCCCAATCATAAGCATGCTGAAATCGCACTAACCGCGATTTATGGAATTGGTCGCACAACTGCCAAGCAAATCTGCCAGGCAGCGGGTGTCGCTACCACGGTTAAGGTCAAGGATCTCAATGATGCCGAAGTGGAAAAGCTACGCGACGAAGTTGCCAAGATCAAAGTAGAAGGTGATCTGCGCCGTGAAGTGACGATGAACATCAAGCGTCTCATGGACTTGGGATGCTACCGTGGCGTGCGTCATCGCCGCGGTCTGCCAGTTCGTGGTCAACGCACCAAAACAAATGCCCGGACTCGTAAAGGTCCAATCAAGCCTATCAAGGCATCCAAGTAAGCAAGGAATAATGCAACATGGCTAAAGCTAATGTACGCGTACGCAAGAAAGTAAAGAAGAATGTAGCCGAGGGCATTGCCCACGTGCACGCATCTTTTAACAACACCATCATCACGATTACGGATCGCCAGGGCAACGCACTTTCCTGGGCGACTTCTGGCGGAGCCGGCTTTAAAGGCTCCCGTAAGAGCACGCCGTTCGCTGCGCAAGTGGCCGCCGAGTCTGCCGGCAAGGCCGCCCAAGAGTATGGTGTAAAGAATCTTGAAGTACGCATCAAGGGCCCTGGCCCTGGCCGTGAATCCGCAGTCCGCGCCTTGAATGCCGTCGGCTTCAAAATTACCAGTATTTCAGACGTAACGCCGGTGCCGCACAACGGCTGCCGTCCGCCCAAAAAGCGCCGTATCTAAGCGCTGGGTATAACAGGAGAACATCTTGGCTAGAAATCTTGATCCCAAATGCCGTCAATGTCGTCGTGAAGGCGAAAAGCTTTTCCTGAAGGGCGAAAAGTGCTTCACCGACAAATGTGCAATTGAAAAACGCAACTTCCCGCCTGGTCAGCATGGTCAAAGACGCAACCAGCGTTTGTCCGACTATGGTGTGCAACTGCGTGAAAAGCAGAAGCTGCGCCGCATTTATGGTGTGCTCGAGGCGCAGTTCCGCAGCTATTATGCGGAAGCTGATCGTCAAAAAGGTATTACCGGTGAAAACCTGCTGCAATTGCTGGAATGCCGCCTCGATAACGTTGCTTACCGTATGGGCCTTGGCGCTTCACGTACAGAAGCCCGTCAGATCGTCCGACACAATAGCATTTTGGTAAATGGTAAGCGGGTAAACATCCCTTCCTATCAGGTTAAACCAGGTGATGTCGTACAAGTCACAGATGCAGCTAAATCTCAGTTGCGTATTACCGGTGCATTGGCTGCCGCTGAGCAGCGTGGTTTCCCGGAGTGGCTCGAGGTTGATGCGAAAGCCCTGAAGGGTACTTTCAAGGCCAAGCCGCAGCGTGATGAGCTGCCATCCACGATTAATGAATCGCTCGTGGTGGAACTGTACTCCAAGTAATTTAACTCAAGATTAGGACCGTAAGGAACGTTTATGCAAAACAGTCCGACTGAATATTTGAAGCCCCGTGTTGTTGAGGTTGAGGTGATTTCTCCCCTGCGCGCACGGGTCACGTTGGAGCCAATGGAGCGTGGCTTCGGCTACACGCTGGGTAATGCCCTGCGTCGGGTCCTGTTGTCTTCAATCCCCGGCTATGCCATTACGGAAGTCAAGATCGATGGTGTTGTGCATGAATATTCCACCATCGACGGTGTGCAGGAAGATGTTGTAGACATCCTGTTGAACCTCAAGGGTGTTGCGCTCAAGCTCAATAGTAAGAGCGAAACTATCCTGACCTTGAATAAATCTTCCGAAGGTGTTGTTACTGCCGGCGATTTTGAGACTGGGCACGATGCTGAGATTGTTAACCCAGGTCACGTCATTGCACATCTGACAAAGGGCGGTAAGCTCAACCTCGAAGTCAAGGTTGAAATGGGTCGTGGTTACCAACCAGTGCCTATGCGTCAAAAGGCAGATGAAGAAGACCGCGTACTGGGCTTTATCATGGTCGATGCATCCTTTAGCCCGATCACAAAAGTGAGCTACCAGGTGGAAAGTGCACGCGTCGAGCAGCGCACGGACTTGGATAAGCTCATCATGGATGTAGAGACCAATGGTGTAATCGAACCGGAGCAGGCCATTCGCGATGCGGCACGCATCCTGATGGGCCAGCTTGCTGTGTTTGCTGATCTTGAGGGTTCACCTACCGAGATCGAAGTTAAGCATGCACCGCAGGTTGATCCCATCCTCCTGCGCCCCGTTGATGATCTTGAATTGACTGTACGCTCGGCGAATTGCCTCAAAGCGGAAAATATATATTACATTGGTGACTTGATACAGCGCAGTGAGAATGAGTTGCTGAAGGCTCCCAACTTGGGCCGAAAGTCGCTAAATGAAATCAAGGATGTGCTGGCTTCCAAGGGCTTGACCCTGGGAATGAAGCTGGAAAACTGGCCACCTGTTGGCCTTGAAAAGTAAAAGAAGATTGAGGGTACTACTATGCGCCATCGCAACAGTAATCGTAAGTTGAATCGTACTAGCAGCCATCGCCAAGCCATGCTTCGCAATATGGCAACATCCTTGCTGCGGTATGAAGTTATCAAGACCACCTTGCCAAAGGCCAAGGAGTTGCGTCGTGTAGCTGAACCGCTCATCACACTGAGCAAAAATGCCACGCTGGCGAATCGCCGCCTTGCATTCAGCCGTCTGCGTGACCGCGATGTCGTAGGCAAACTCTTCGCTGAGCTGGGTCCTCGTTATCAAGCTCGCAATGGCGGTTATCTGCGTATTCTTAAATGCGGCTTCCGTAACGGGGACAATGCACCGATGGCTCTGGTTGAGCTTGTAGATCGTCCGTCTAGTACGACCGAGACACCTGCGGCTGAGTAGAGCATTGGTAGTGTCTACAGAAAGCCGGTTTTAAACCGGCTTTTTTTATGCCCCTATATTCTGCAATAAGTTTTCGTTACGGATAAAAAACACGATAATAGCGAAGTTCTTAAGGGGCTTGACCAAACTTATCTTCGGGTGAGTTATTAACTGGAGTCGCACTTTCTGCAGGCTTGATTATGGCTGATAACCAAGAAACAAAAGAAAGTTTGCAAGAAAGCCTGCAACAGGTCATTGCCTTGTTGAACAAGCACCGGCTAGTTGAAGAGCTTGTGCATAAGCAGGATATGCCCAAGCATGACCTCGTCGAGTCCCTTGTGCACAAGCAAAATCTTGTCGAGCTTCAGAAAAAGCTGGACGAGCTTCACCCGGCCGACGTCGCCTACATCCTCGAATCGTTACCACTTGAACAGCGCCTTGAAGTCTGGGACCTGGTCAAGGCCGAGCGCGATGGGGAAATTCTCCTCGAAGTTTCTGATGCTGTCCGGCAAACGCTTATTGCCGATATGGACAGCGACGAATTGCTTGCGGTCGCGGAACAACTTGATACCGATGAGCTGGCCGATCTTGCTCCTGATTTTCCTAAGGATGTATTGCAGGAACTGCTGGAAAGTCTGGATATCCAGAACCGTGAGCGCCTGCAGTCTGCCTTGGGTTATGACGAAGATGCCGTTGGTGCACTGATGGATTTTGACATCGTCACAATCCGTGAGGATGTCTCACTGGAAGTGGCTTTACGTTATCTGCGCCGACTTGGCAGCTTGCCGGACCATACGGACAAGCTTTTTGTGGTTGATCGAAACGAGATATTGCAAGGCGTCCTGCCGCTCAAGAGGCTGGTTGTCAAAGACCTGGACCTTACTGTAGCTGAGGTGATGGCTGATGATGCCGTGGTTTTCGATCCAGAAGACAAGGCGGCAGATGCCGCGAAGGCTTTTGAGCGTTATGACCTAGTAACTGCACCGGTAGTAGACCAGAACAGAAAACTCGTTGGCAGGCTGACCGTGGATACGGTCATGGATTTCATCCGTGAAGAAGCGGAGAGCGATATGCTCTCTATGGCCGGTTTGCGCGAAGAGGAGGATCTGTTCGCCTCGGTTTGGAAATCGGTACAGAACAGATGGACCTGGTTGGCCATCAACTTGGTGACAGCTTTCATCGCTTCGCGTGTAATCGGCCTATTCGAGGGCTCGATCGAAAAAGTCGTGGCGCTGGCGGCACTCATGCCAATTGTCGCCGGTATTGGAGGAAATTCCGGCAACCAGACGACCACGATGATTGTGCGCGGCTTAGCCTTAGGCCAGATTTCTTCACACAATGCGCGACCTTTGTTATTGAAGGAACTTGGTGTCAGCCTGATGAATGGCATGGTGTGGGGTAGCGTGTTGGGTCTCATCGCCTGGGGCCTTTATAACAATGCAGCACTGGGCCTGGTCATGACGGGCGCCATGACCCTCAACTTATTACTCGCGGCGATTATGGGCGTGATGATTCCACTTGTCATGACTAAGTTTGGCCGCGACCCAGCCGTAGGTTCTAGCGTGCTGATTACAGCTATGACGGATAGCGGAGGCTTCTTCATCTTCCTCGGCTTGGCAACGGTGTTTCTCCTATAGAAGACAATGAATCGCGACATCTGGCAATCCATCACCGTTTTTTTTACCAGTGGACAAATCCTCTGGCAGCTTGCAGTTATTGCAGCTAGCCTGTTCATTGCCTGGTCGGTAAATGGCTTGCTGCGCGCATACGTGATGCGCCATGCAGGCGAAAGGTGGAAAGTTGGCATTGAGGGGGTCAACCGCATTCTATTCCCGCTGACGTCACTGATTCTGGTTTACCTTGGCCAGCTCGCGCTGCGTCCCTGGCAACCTACCAGCATACTCGAGGTGGCCAATACTCTCCTGATCGCAATGGTAGTGATTCGCTTGCTGGTTTTTGCCTTGCGTTACATTTTTGCTCCCGGTACCTGGGTACGGGCGATGGAAAATATCATTGCCACACTTGTCTGGCTGGTACTCGCCCTTTATCTGAGCGGCTTGCTGCCGGGGATACTAGCGACCCTCAATTCGATTCATTTCGGCATCGGCAAGAACCCCATAACGCTATTGCTGATTCTGCAGTCCATCCTAACCGTTTTTGCGACACTTATCGTGGTGTTGTGGATCAGTCGTGCGATTGAAAACAAGCTCATGCGCGCTCAGCAGATCCACATGAATGTACGCGTCGTCATGACCAAGCTGATTCGCGTTGTGCTTTCCGTGCTTGCAGTGCTGATCGCCTTATCTGCGATAGGGTTTGATATCACATTGTTGTCGGTGTTCGGTGGTGCGCTGGGTGTGGGATTGGGATTTGGTTTGCAGAAAATCGCGAGTAATTATGTCAGCGGCTTCATTATCCTGCTGGATAAATCCATTCATATGGGCGATCTCATTACAGTGGATAATCACTATGGCATCGTCAATGAGTTACGCACGCGTTACATGGTGCTCAAGAAACTTGATGGTATGGAAGTAGTCATACCCAACGAGACACTGATTTCCAATGCAGTCATCAATCATTCCTTCAGTGACCGCAGGGCCCAAGTAAAGCTGCTCATACAAATCAGCTACGATAGCCCGCTGGAAATGACGATGGAACTGATGAGAAGTGTAGCAGCGGAAAACGCAAGGGTGTTGAAGAATCCGGAACCTAATGTGCATATTATTGGTTTCGGCGAAAGCGGGATCGACCTAAGCTTGAATATGTGGATTGCTGATCCTGAAGAAGGGTCCTCAGGGCTCAAGTCGGATATTTATTTGCAGATCTGGCGCAGCTTCCAGAAGCATTCGATTTCAATTCCTTTCCCTCAACGTGAAATCCGGATCTTATCCACGCAAACTGGCGCTTAACTTATGCGCCAGATATACCGAACATTGTAGTTTTAAATAGGAATACTCATGAGTTTTGGATTAATAAGCCTGCCATGGTGGGGGTACGTTCTGGTGGCGCTTGGATTCACCCATATTACAATTGCGGCAGTCACTATTTATTTGCATCGTTGCCAAGCACATCGGGCTTTAGATCTGCATCCTATCGTAAGTCACTTCTTCCGGTTTTGGTTATGGCTGACTACAGGCATGGTTACCAAGGAGTGGGCGGCCGTACACCGCAAACATCATGCACGTTGCGAGACAGAGGATGACCCGCATAGTCCGCAAGTCAGAGGCATCGGTAAAGTACTGCTCGAAGGCGCCGAACTGTACCAAAAAGAAGCAAGCAATCAGGAGACGTTGGACAAATTCGGTGCAGGGACGCCTGATGATTGGATTGAGCGCAACGTCTACACCCGGCATAGTGCACTCGGTATAGCCCTGATGTTGGTAGTGAATGTTGCTTTGTTCGGGCCTATAGGACTGACAATATGGGCGGTGCAGATGGCCTGGATTCCCGTAACTGCAGCCGGCATCATCAACGGTATTGGCCACTTCTGGGGTTATCGCAACTTTGATGCTGATGATGCCAGCACGAATATCGTGCCTTGGGGCATCCTCATTGGTGGTGAAGAGTTGCATAACAACCATCATGCTTATGCCAGCTCCGCAAGGCTTTCCAATAAGTGGTATGAGTTCGACATCGGCTGGCTGTATATCCAGGTCCTGCAACGCCTAAGCCTGGCCCAGGTCAAGAAGATTGCCCCCAAAGTGCAGTTTGACTGGGCGAAAACCCGCTGCGATCTTGATACTTTGCATGCTGTGATTACTCACCGTTTCCATGTGATGGGCAGGTACAAGATTGTACTGAAGAGGGCTTACAGGGAAGAGTTGAAGAAGCTGCGTCGCGCCTATCATCAACATGGCCACGAGATTGGTGCATTGAAACAGATCAAGCACTGGCTACATCTCAATGCGGATGAACTGCAAGATCAGCAAAGGCAGGTGTTGGCGCAGACGCTCGAACAGAATCAGAGGCTCCAAACAATATACCAGCTCAAGCATGATTTAGCGGCTATCTGGGCACGCTCGGCGGCGACGCAGGAACAGTTACTGAAGAGCCTGGAGGACTGGTGTCATCAAGCAGAAGCAAGTGGCATACAGGCGCTCGCAGAATTCTCCCAACGTCTACGCTGCTATCGCATGGCGTAGGGTCCAATTGAGGATAAGAAATATTCATTTCTCGATCAAAAACAAAAAAGCCCGCTTATTGCGGGCTTTTTGTTTATTCTGAGACTTTAATGCTTACTTGATCTTGGCTTCTTTGTAGAGCACATGCTTGCGAGCAACGGGATCATACTTCTTGATTTCCATTTTCTCAGGCATGGTGCGCTTGTTTTTGGTCGTAGTATAGAAGTGACCAGTGCCAGCACTAGATTCCAGTTTGATTTTTTCACGCATGATGACTGTTCCTTGATTCTGCCGAGATACTCAGCGCTTAAACCTTCTCGCCACTCGCACGCAGTTCGGCGAGAACGGCATCGATGCCATTCTTGTCGATGGTGCGCAGGGCTGCGTTGGTGATGCGCAGGCTGACCCAGCGATTTTCGCTCTCAACCCAAAATCTGCGGTTTTGCAGATTAGGAAGGAAGCGACGCTTCGTTTTGTTATTTGCGTGGGAAACGTTATTCCCAACCATTGGCTTCTTGCCGGTTACCTGACAGACGCGGGCCATGACGACTCCGAAATTCGAAAAGCCGCATTTATACCATGAAAAGCACCGACCCTTCAAGCTTTTAGCAGATTATTCCGCAGGGGTAGACGACTTAGCTAGTGCTTTCCGGTACTGCCAAATCCGCCTTCGCCGCGCTCACTCGCATGGAATTCCTGCACCACAGAAAACTCCGCCTGGATCACAGGGACGATGACCAGTTGGGCGATTCTCTCCAGAGGATTGAGCATGAAGGGCTCACGCCCCCGGTTCCAACATGACACCAGCAATTGCCCCTGATAGTCCGAATCGATCAGCCCGACCAAATTACCCAACACAATCCCATGCTTGTGACCTAGCCCCGAACGGGGGAGGATCATGGCTGCATAGCCAGGGTCAGCCAAGTGAATCGCCATTCCGGTGGGTATAAGCTCAGTCTCTCCGGGCAGCAAGGTCATGACATGGTCAAGACAGGCGCGCAGGTCCAAGCCGGCAGAACCCGGGGTTGCATAGGCTGGCATCATGTTGTGCAAGCGCTCGTCCAGGATTTTTAGTTCAACTTGTAGGCTCATATGGCTTCGTCTTTCTTAGTGATGGCTCATAGATCATGCGTGCTACGTGCTTGAGCAGCAGACGTGCTATGGCAGGTTTGGTTCCGCGAGGTAAGGGGTGTTCACCTGCATCGTCCAGCAATGTGATAGTTGTCTGGTCCGAACCCAAGCTATCATTCACCAAGTTCGCAGCAATCAGGGGCAGTTTTTTGGTTCGCCGTTTCTGTTCTGCATACGCAAGCAGATTCTCGCTCTCTGCTGCAAAGCCGACGCAAAATGGCGGGTTAGGAAGGCTGGCGACTTTAGCCAGAATATCTTCGTTAGGGATCAGTTCGATGGAGAGTGCCTGTGTGGCTTTTTTATGCTTGGTGGTGTGGACCTGCGCAGGGCGATAATCACTGACAGCGGCCACACTGATAAAAATATCCTGATGCTGAATATTCTCTAACACCGCCCGCAGCATGTCCTGTGCACTGATAACAGGAATCAAGGTCGCTCCTGGGGGAGCATGCAATGAAACAGGTCCACTGACCAGCGTTACATTCGCACCCATTTGTATGGCTGCCTGCGCAATGCTGTAGCCCATCTTGCCTGAGCTCACGTTGGTGATGGCACGTACGGGGTCGAAGTGCTCTACAGTCGGCCCTGCAGTCACCAGAATACGTTTTCCGCAGAGCAACCCCGGTGTATGGGACTTCGTCAGCAGATCCACGATCTCTTGTGGCTCCAGCATACGCCCACAGCCCGTTTCACCACACGCTTGCTCCCCTGCTGCCGGTCCCAAAACTTGGATGTCGTCCGCTATTAGCTGAGCAACATTGCGTTGGGTGGCTGGGTTTTCCCACATTTGGCGGTTCATGGCTGGTGCCAGGATAAGAGGGCAATCACGTGCCAGGCAAAGGGTGGACAGCAAATCATCTGCAGCACCATGAACCAGCTTGGCAAGAAAATCTGCACTGGCCGGAGCAACAAGAATTGCCTCTGCTTCGCGGGACAACTCAATATGCGGCATGCCATTGCCAATGCGGCCATCCCACATGCTAGTGAATACCGGCTTCCCTGAAAGCGCTTGCATGGTAATGGGGGTAATAAACTGGCTAGCAGCTTCCGTCATGACCACTTGCACGTCAACGCCTTGCTTGACCAGCAAGCGTACCAGCTCAGCAGCCTTATAAGCCGCTATGCCGCCGGTAATGCCTAGAACCAGATGTTTGTAAGGGAATGCCATAAGAAGAGTTTCAAAATTGATTTAATTATATACGATTACCCAAGAGGCAAATGCCATGAATAGGGAAAGGCCAGTATAATCAATCAACTATAACAACGATAACTCAATATGTGGCGTAAGTTTCGCATTGCCGTACTGCTGTTTATCCTCGCGACTGTTGCCCACCGGGCTTGGCTGCAAGAGCAGCACCTGCAGTGGAAAGACCCTATTAATGTCGCGTTATTCCCTATCAATGCTGAGGGTAATGCCGAAGTATCAGCGTACATTGCCAATCTCGATAAGGTCCAGTTTCAACTCATCGCAGAGTTCCTTGCACAAGAAGCAAAGCGCCATGGGTTGATGTTGAATCGGCCTTTTGAGCTCAGGCTAGCGCCTTCTATGAATCAGCTTCCACCCAAGCCGCCGCAGAAAGGCGGCCTCATGCAAGCCGTCATGTGGAGCATGCATTTCCGCTGGTGGTCCTGGCGCCACAGCCCGGAAACCGCAGTTCCCGCTGATATGCAGCTCTACCTGCTCTATCATGATCCCCAGCAGCACACCGTTCTGCCGCACTCAACTGCTTTGAACAAGGGCCGGCTGGGATTGATCAATGTTTTCGCAGATCGCAAATACGATAACCAGAATGCGGTTGTCATCACGCATGAGCTGTTGCATGCCGTGGGTGCAACCGACAAGTATGACCCGTCGACCAATCAGCCTGTGTATCCCCAGGGCTTTGCCGATCCGGGCAAGCAACCGATATATCCGCAGGATTTTGCCGAGTTGATGGCTGGACGCATTCCACTCGCCAAGGAAAGGGCTGAAATGCCGGCAGGTTTATCGGAAACCATGATAGGCGACGTGACGGCCGCAGAAATTGGCTGGCTGCGTAACAAGTTATGAAGACAAAGGATTGATATGGCAATTACTGATTGGCCGGAAGGGGAGCGTCCGCGTGAGAAGCTGTTGCAGCAAGGCGTCGGAGTGTTGTCTGATGCCGAGCTGCTGGCAATTTTCCTGCGTGTCGGCGTGACGGGCAAGAGTGCGGTCGATTTGGCGAGAGATTTGTTGACGCGTTTCGGCAGTCTCAACGGCATCTTCTCTGCTACATTGGAAGATATCAGTCAAGTGAATGGCATAGGAACTAGCAAGTACGCACAGTTACAGGCTATTTTCGAGATGAGTCGTCGTGCGCTACAGGAAGAAATGCAGCTTCGGGATGTGCTGAGTTCACCCAAGCAAGTGAGGGATTACTTATGCCTCAGGCTCGGCCAATTAAGTCGAGAGGTCTTCATGGTGCTGTTTTTGGATGCTCAAAATCGCGTCCTGGCCCAGGAAGAACTGTTTTCCGGTACGCTGACGCAAACCAGTGTGTATCCGCGCGAGGTAGTCAAGCGCGCACTGCATCACAATGCGGCGTCGGTCATTTTTGCTCACAATCATCCCTCAGGCGTTGCGCAGCAAAGCCGGGCCGATGAGTTGCTCACAACTTCATTAAAACAGGCACTGGCGCTAGTGGATATTCGCGTACTTGACCACTTTATCGTGGCCGGGAATTCGACCTTGTCGTTTGCGGAGCAGGGCTTGCTGTAATTCCCCCAGGTCGGAGATCATCGGCCTTTGCCGCTTAGTGAGCCGCGGTTGTAATCCTTGTCCCCCTTGGGAATGCAGCGGCCGTAACCCAGAAAGCCACCTTGCATACTGGAAGGGCAGCCCTGGTTTTCTGGAAACTGCTGAGCGATCTCCTGGGCTTGAGCAGCCTTCTCGCATCGACGAACTCCCAGCGTCCATTGGGATGTAGCACAACTGCATCGCCGCTGGAAGTTACAGCCTGAATCCCAGCGGGAACCTCTTCAGCCATTGCGGTGGCAATCAACAGGAGACCTAATATGAGGCTATAGAGGAGTGCTTTCATTTTTTTCTCCCTAAGCAGCATGTCGGCCATGAATTTGTACCAGTTTTTTCAGTTCTGGTACACAGGAGCCGCATTCAGTGCCGCATTTGAGTTTGGCTTGTAAGGTGATCAGGTCGGCACCTATCTCAATATTTTCTACGATCTCATTCTCGGACACATCCAGGCAATTGCAGATGATTTTGCCACGCGTTTGATGGCCAGTCGGAGGTGCGCTTACAGGAGCAAGCGCCCAACGACGCAGGTCATCGGTAAACTGACCTTGTGTCATGACCTGCTTGAGCCACTCAGTTGCCAGAATTTCCCCGACTAGCCTTACGCCAGTCACTTGGGTCCCTTCCACCATAATGCGTTTTGAAATGCCGCGCCTTGCATCGTTGTAATGCAACATCGGAATCTCATCCGTCATGCCGAGCATGGCGTCGAGTTCGGCGATCAGTTGGGGATCCGGTGCTTCAGTATGTGCAGCGCGCAGAATGACAATGCCAGGTTCACGGCCAATCAGGCCACAGGTAGCATATTCAAAATGCGGGAGTAGCTGACGCAATCCCTGCAGCATACGCAAATTGCCCTGACGCATCACCGTCATGCGCCAGGGTAATTCGACTTTCTCTAGCTTGATGGCGGCATGCTTGAGCTCGGGCTGCTTGGATATTGGGTCGAACGCACTTGGCATCAGGGCATTTACCCCGATGCCATGCATGAATTGGCTGCCCCAGTGCATGGGCACGAACGTCTGTGCAGGCAGTACCTCATCAGATGGCATGGCACGCAGTAATAAGCTGCCGCGCTTGTTGCTGATCCTGACCAAGTCACCTGCCTGGATGGAACGGCGCTGCATATCATCCATGTTCATGGAGATGGTCGGTTCTTCAGCATGATTGAACAACTGGGCTACGGTGCCGGTGCGGCTCATGCCATGCCACTGGTCGCGCAGGCGACCTGTATTGAGGTGCAGCGGGTGGCGCGCATCTGTCTTGTCGGCAGTTGGTTTGTAATGCGTATTGAAAAACTGCGCTTTGCCGCCTGGTTTTTCGAATTTGCCATCGGCATATAGCCTTGCTTTGCCTGTGCTTGCGCCTTCCGGGAAAGGCCATTGCTGCGGTCCGCTAATGTCCAGCAGGTTATAGCTGAGGCCGGTGATATCTAGGTCACGGCCTCGTGTAGTTTCCCGGTGTTCATTGAAGATTTGTTCAGCTCGTGTATAGGGGAACATCTTGGTTGCATTGGCGCCAAAGTCCAGCAATCGCCCCAGCCGCTGAGCAAAATCCGTTGCAATCTCCCAGTCGTGTCGGGTTTCCCCAGGAGAGGGCACTGCAGGGTTAACGTGCGTAATGCGCCGTTCCGAGTTGGTCACCGTGCCTTCCTTTTCGCTCCAAGTGGTGGCAGGCAGCAGGACATCGGCGTAAGCCGCTGTATCGGTATTGGCATAGGCCTCCTGCACCACAACCAGTTCGGCCTTGTCCAAGGCCTCTCGCACATTGTTAAGATCGGGCATAGATTGGGCAGGGTTGGTACAGGCAATCCACACAGCCTTGATTTTGCCTTCGCGTAGGGCATCAAACATCTCGACCGCAGTTCTACCCGGGGTTGCCGGTACGCTCTTGATGCCCCATAGCCTGGCGATTTCTTCGCGGTGGTCTGGATTGGCGAGGTCACGATGTCCAGATAACAAGTTGGCCATGCCGCCCACTTCGCGACCACCCATGGCATTGGGTTGGCCCGTCAGGGAGAACGGACCGGCGCCGGGTTTACCGATCTGGCCGGTTGCCAAATGCAAATTGATCAGAGCTGCATTCTTTTCGGTGCCACTGGTGGATTGATTGAGCCCTTGGCAATACATGGAGAGCGTAGGGCCGGCGCCGAACCATTTGGCAGCCGTGATAATGTCTGCCTCGCTTACACCACATATGCCCGCCACCATCTTGGGTGTGTATTCGCGCACGGTGTCCTTGAGCGCATCGAAGCCTTCGGTATGTGCCCTGATATATGCCATATCCACCAGACCTTCCCAGAGCATAACGTGCAGCATGCCATTGAGCAGTGCCACATCAGTGCCGGGCTGTATAGCCAAGTGCAAATCAGCCGCCTGTGCCGTATCAGTGCGGCGCGGGTCTACCACAATAATTTTGAGCTCAGGGTTTCTGGCCCTGGCATCTTCGATGCGTCTATAAACAATCGGATGGGCATATGCCGTGTTCGACCCCGCGATGAATAACACGCTGGTGTGATCGATGTCCTCATAGCAGGCGGGTGGTGCATCTGCACCCAAGGTTGCCTTGTAGCCGGCTACGGCCGAGGACATGCAAAGGCGTGAATTGGTATCGACATTATTCGTACCAATCAGACCTTTGGCCAGCTTGTTGAAGACATAGTAGTCTTCGGTCAGTAGTTGGCCTGAAATATAAAATGCCACGGCATCCGGTCCATGTTCCCGGATGATAGCGGCAAAGTGCTCAGCAACATGATCCAGGGCCTCGTCCCAGCCTACCTGCCCGCGTGGTTCATCGCGTGCAAAACGCACTTCTGGATAAAGCGCGCGCATGTCAGGTTTTGCCGTGAGATGCAGCGTTGAACCCTTGGTGCACAGGCGGCCGAAATTTGCAGGGTGATCCGGATCACCACGCACGTTGATGATGCGGTTATCCTCGGTTTCAATGATGACACCGCAGCCTACGCCGCAATAACAGCAGGTCGCCTTGGTCTCGCGCAGGTTTGATTTCACGACGTTGTCTACATCTTTGCCGGCGTAGGCTTCAACCAAATCCTGTCGAGGTTGTGCTGGCTTGTTCACTCAAATCTCCAGATACACCGTGCCGTCTTCAATCTTGACTGTGAAACAGGCAGTCTCGCCCACATCGGGTTCCTGCGCCTTGCCGTCTACCAGGCTGATCTGCCATGCATGTAGCGGGCAGGCCACTTTGTCACCATACACAATGCCTTGCGATAGTGGGCCCTGCTTGTGCGGGCAGCTATCATGCAATGCAAAGACGCGATCATCCGCGGTACGGAATACAGCGATATCGCCTTTGGCGCTACGCACCACACGAGAGCCCAATCGCGGGATTTCAGTGAGGGGGGCGACTTTGGTCCAGTTACTCATACATTCTCCAAATGACTGCTTCATGAAAGTACCAATAGATACAAAAGAAAAAAATTCAGGATGAGCGAAACAAACGCCAGCCACTGCCAGGCGGCGAAGCGTCCGCGTGCAATAAGCGGTGTACGAGGCGGAGGCAGTATGGGCTTCAGCTCACCGTGCTCCAGCGCGAGCAGCATTTCCTCGGCCGTTTCGAAACGTGCATCAGGGTTACGTGCCACCGCCCGCAGCACGATATTTTCCAGCCATTGCGGAATATCGGGACGATAGCGCGTAGGCGGAACGGGATCTCCAAAGCGAGGATGTTGGAAAGGTTCTATTTCCCCATAGGGATAACGCCGCGTCAGCAAGTGGTACAGCGTGACGCCAGCCGCGTAGATGTCGCTGCGTGCGTTAGCTGTCTTGCCATCGAATAGTTCGGGTGCCATGTAGCTGGGTGTACCTGGGTTCTGCATGGCGGCTATGCCCCCAATGGCAGACAACGCCACACCCAAGTCAAGAATGCGCAGGCGCTGGTCGCTACCCATGTGAATGTTGTCCGGCTTGATGTCGCGGTGCACGATGTTGAGGCGGTGCAAGACTCCCAGACCACGCATGAGTTCCTGGCCGACATGCGAAGTCTCAGCGGGTGTGAAATGATGCCCGCTATCGATTTGCTGTTGCACCGTAAAGCCCTCATGCCAGCTCATCACATAGTAGAGCCGGGTACGCTTGTCTATTGTTAGCGGCAAAACCTGTGGCACATATTGCGAAACCACGCGTTTTGCCAGCCACTCCTCATTGAGCAATGCTTGGCAGCTGTCTTCATCCCCAGCCAAGGAGGGCTGCAGGGTTTTGAGTGCGAAGGAACGTCCGCTTAAGGTATTACGAACCTTATAGAGGAGGGTAACGCGTGATTCGTGTACCGGTCCGATGACTTCGAAATTGTCGATGCGGTCGCCGAATTTGAGACGATTAGGCACGGGCAGATGACGCCCGTCCTTCAACAGCTCAGTCAGTGTGTCTTCACCCAGCTCATTGATGCGCACCACCACTGCCGTGACATTGTCCTGGCTGCCCTTGTCCACCGCCGTCTTGGTCAGATGTTCGCAAATTAGCTGAGGGGAATCGTAGAGCACCAATGCCTCATGGATGGCCTTTTGCCCCAGCGTTTCCCAAACCCCGTCGCTCATGAGCGCAAACAGATCGCCTACTTGTAAGGTGCCATCCGCGTAATCCACCGCTAGATGCTGATCCAACCCGACTGCACGCTTCAATACATGACGCATGTCCGGCCTGTCCCATACGTGGTCGTGAGTGAGCTGGTCAAGTTTGCCCTGACGCAGACGGTAGATACGCGTATCGCCGATATGCGCGAGGTAGTAACGCTGACCGCGCAGGACGAGCAATGACAACGTCGTTGCCATGCCGGCAAGATCACGGTTGGTGGCTGTTTGCGCGAGCAACCAGCGATTGGCGGCATTGAGTACCTTGTCCAGCGAGGCGTGGACTTCCCACGTTTCCGGTGTTGCGTAGTAATCGGAGAGCACGCTACGTACCGTCATTTCTGAAGCTTCCCGCCCGCCGGCATTACCACTTACACCGTCGGCCACTGCGAGTAACGCACCTTTGGTTTTGAGCTGGTCGTTTGTCGGCGTGACAATCCCACAGTAATCTTCATTACGCTCGCGCTGGCCGGCGAGGCTGCTTTGGCCGACGATGATTTTCAGGGCCATTTCAGGATACTCGATGTCGACGGTTGATTATACTTTGGCCGTCGTCATGGTCGCAGAACCCCAGGTCGTGCGCCAGCGAGTTTTGACGCTGGCCAAGCCCAGGATAGCCAGCACGGCTAGGAAAGCGAACGCTACCAATCCCATCTGGTAATCGCCGGTGAGTTGCTTGCACCATCCCAGGCTGGCCGCCAGATAGAAACCGCCGATGCCACCTGCCATACCAACCAGACCGGTCATCACGCCCATTTCCTTGCGGAAGCGCTGCGGTACCAGCTGGAATACAGCGCCATTGCCCATGCCCAATGTGGCCATGATGATGATGACGATGCCCGAAGTCATGAATAGCGAAGCAGGAGCAGTACTCATGGCCAGCAGGAAAAATCCGGCAATGGCATACATGGTCAGCAACGTGCGAATGCCGCCAATGCGGTCGGCTATGTAGCCGCCGAAGGGACGTGCAAACGAGCCGGCGAATACACAGGCCGCTGTGAAATAACCCGCGACTATCGGGCTCAGGCCATACTGGTCATTGAAGTAGATGGTGAGTGAAGAGGCGAGTCCCACAAAACCGCCAAAGGTCACGCTGTAGAAAAACATGAACCACCACGCATCCTTGTCCTTGAGGATAGCCAGATATTGGCTCAGGGTCTTGGGCGGCGTAACGTCCGGGCTGTCCTTGGCCAGCAGCGCATAAACTATCAGTACGATGGTCAGTGGGATCAGCGCCATGCCGAACACGTTATTCCAGCCATAGGCCACGGCCAGCCCGGGTGCAAACAGAGCGGCGAATACCGTACCGGAATTGCCGGCACCGGCAATACCAAGGGCCGTGCCCTGATGTTCTGCCGGATACCAGCGGGAAGCCAGAGGCAATGCAACGGCAAAGGAGGCGCCGGCAAAGCCAAGAAAAATACCCAGCAGCAGCGTTTGCTGGAAGGTGTCGATCCCGGCGATCCAGGCAACGAGCAGGGCAGTGATAACGATGACCTGCCCAATCAGGCCAGCCATCTTGGGCTGCAGTTGGTCGACCAGCACGCCCATGACGATACGCAACAAGGCGCCAGCCAGTACTGGCGTTGCCACCATCAGGCCTTTCTGGCCTGCCGTGAGCTGCAGGTCTGTCGCAATCTGCACGGCCAGCGGGCCCAGCAACACCCAGACCATGAAGCTCAGGTCGAAATACAGAAATGCCGAGAATAGCGTGGGTTTATGGCCAGCTTCCCAGAAGCTTTTTTTCATGATGATCCCTTAGTTAAACAGTGATGGTGTCGAATTCCTTGTGCTGCTCGCGTTTTTGCGCGCGCTCAGCCCAAGGATCAACTGCCCCTTGCAGGGCAAAAAGCAGACGCTCGTAAGCAGCCCTGCGGCCCTCGTGGTCTTCCACCACCCGTTTCTTTACGTAATCAAGCCCGACCCGGTGCAGCCAGTGCACAGTGCGGTCCAGGTAGCGCGCCTCTTCGCGGTAGATCTGTATGAAGGCGGCAGAGTATTCCAGCACTTCTTCATGCGTCTTCACCTTGCACAGGAACTGCGCAACTTCGGTCTTGATGCCGCCATTGCCGCCAACGTAAATTTCCCAACCGGAGTCCACGCCGATGATGCCAACATCCTTGATGCCGGATTCTGCGCAGTTGCGCGGGCAACCGGAGACGGCGAATTTGACCTTATGAGGTGCCCACATATGGTCGAAAGCCTTTTCGAGGTCGATGCCCATCTGGGTCGAATTCTGGGTACCAAAGCGGCAGAATTCGGAGCCTACACAAGTCTTCACCGTACGAATGCTCTTGCCGTAGGCATAGCCGGACGGCATGTCGAGATCAGCCCACATACTAGGCAAGTCTTCTTTTTTCACGCCCAGCAGGTCGATACGTTGGCCACCGGTCACCTTGACCATGGGTACCGCATATTTTTCTGCGACGTCAGCAATCTTCCGCAACTGGGCCGGGTTGGTGACACCGCCATACATCCGTGGCACGACAGAATAAGTGCCGTCCTTCTGGATGTTGGCGTGCACACGCTCATTGATGAAGCGCGACTGCGGGTCATCCTGCGCCTCATGCGGCCATGTTGAAATGAGGTAGTAGTTGAGTGCCGGCCTGCATGTTGCACAGCCATTAGGTGTGCGCCACTCCATGGATTTCATGGCTTCCGGAATACTGAGCAGCTTGCGCTCGCGGATGAGCTGGCGTACTTCCTCATGATTCTTCTCGGTACAGCCGCACACCGCCTTGGAGGTAGAAGGCGGTGCGTAACCGCCGCCGAGGGTAGAAGCCAGGATCTGCTCGACGAGGCCCGTGCAAGAGCCGCAGCTGGAGCCAGCTTTGGTCGTCTTCTTAACATCATCCAGCGTAAACAAACCCTTGCTCTTGATCGCTGTGACGATAGTGCCCTTGCAGACGCCGTTGCAACCGCAGACTTCCATTTCGTCCGTCATGGCGGAGGCCTTGTCCTGGCCTTGGTGGCCGGTATTGCCCAGGCTATCCTGGCCAAACATCAGGTGATCGCGAATTTCGTTGATGGGCTTGCCGTCGCGCAATAGCTGGAAATACCAGGAGCCATCAGCGGTATCGCCATACAGCACACTGCCGATAATCTTGTCGTCCTTGATGACGAGCTTTTTATAGACCCCCCCGACCGCGTCGTGCAACACGATTTCCTCGGTGCCTTCGCCGCCGCTGAAATTTCCCGCAGAAAATAGATCGATACCTGTGACCTTGAGCTTGGTAGAGGTCACCGAGCCGGTATAGCGGCCGATACCAAATTGGGCCAGATGGGTGGCGCACACTTTGGCCATTTCAAACAGGGGTGCAACAAGCCCATAGGAAATGCCGCGATGCGCTACACACTCACCGACGGCATAAATGCGCGGATCGAATGTCTGCATGGTGTCGTTGACGACAATGCCTCGATTGCAATGGATGCCGGCAGATTCGGCCAATGAATAGTTTGGACGGATACCAATGGCCATGACGACAAGGTCGGCTTCCAGTTCTTCGCCGTCGCGGAACTTGACCGATTTGACGCGGCCCCATTTGCCACCAAGCTCGACGGTATCTTTTTCCAGCAGGAAGTTAAGGCCCTTGGACTCCAAAGATTTCTGCAGCATCCCGCCAGCGGTTGGATCGAGCTGGCGTTCCATCAGCCATGCATTCTTGTGCACCACAGTCACATCCATGCCGCGTATCTTGAGGCCGTTAGCCGCTTCCAACCCCAGAAGGCCGCCGCCGATGACGACCGCTTTCTTGTAACGGTCAGAAGCCGCAATCATGGCGTCGACGTCCTTGATGTCACGGAAGCCGATAACGCCATCCAGGTCCTTACCCGGAATGGGCAGCATGAATGGCGTTGACCCGGTCGCAATCAGCAGGCGATCATAATCCGCGCTGGTGCCGTCTTCGGCGTAAACGAAGCGGCGTACGCGATCGATACGATTGACGCGCTTGCCGACGTGCAAGGTGATGTTGTTCTCTTCATACCATTCGCGTGTGTTGAGCACGATGTCATTGATCGTCTGCTCGCCGGCCAGCACCGGGGAAAGCATGATGCGGTTGTAATTGGGGTGTGGCTCATCGCCGAACACGGTGATTTCATACAGATCCGGCGCTATTTTCAGCAATTCTTCGACAGTACGCATGCCTGCCATGCCGTTGCCGATGACAACCAGCCTCATCTTATTCATAACAACTCCTCTAACCTCTAAACAATGACTAACTAAGCGGCAACTTCCAAGGCATCTAACGTGCCCTTGCTGTACGCCAGGCGTACCACGTCGCCTACCACGATGATTCCCGGGCTGGTGAGCCCTTCCTGCTGCACAGCCATGGGTAGCTGAGCGACTGTGCTGACGACATGCCGCTGCTGCGGCAGTGTTCCTTGATGTATGGCAGCGGCTGGGGTGTCCATTGCCATGCCTGCAGCCAGCAGGTCAGTAACGATAGAGGCCAACCGTTTCATCCCCATATAGATGACAAGCGTCGTGCCGCCCAGTACCAGTGCACGCCAATCCGGGGTTTGGTCGTTTTGTGTATGTCCGGTAATAAAGGTCACGCCATGGCTGAGCTCGCGATGGGTGACGGGAATGCCGATGTTAGCCGGGGCAGCGATGCCGCTGGTGACACCCGGAATAACTTCTACAGGAATGGTGGCTGCTCTCAGAGCCAGCAGTTCTTCGCCGCCACGCCCGAAAAGAAATGGATCGCCGCCCTTCAGGCGAGCGACAACCTGGCCCTGTTCGGCGAGCGCAACCATCATGCGGTTGATGAAATGTTGTGGGGTGGACTTGCAGCCGCCACGCTTGCCGACCTCGATCACCCGGGCTTTGGGTGCATGCTGCAGTAGTTCCCGGTTTACAAGGTCATCCAGCAGAACAACATCTGCTGAAGCGAGTGCTTTCAGGGCCTTGACGGTGATCAGATCCGGATCGCCGGGTCCTGCACCAATGAGATAAACCTTACCTGCCATTTTGAGCTACTAAAAAATGTATTCATAACCAAAATAGCAATTTACGTGCCTGGAAAATTTCTAAAGAAATCAATTAATTAATTGCACGGGTAGGAAGCAGGCGCTTCTATTGGGTGCATATGCACCATCTTGTTCATCAATGGTGCATACGCATGGAGGGTGTTGTAGGTGCTAGGTTACAGGCGCTTTAGGAGGTCATCGTAGGCTTCAGGAGAGAAACCTTGCAGGCTTTCTTTTCCAGCCATCAGCAGTGGTACGGCTCCGCTATCCCCAGCTTGCGAAAACTCGGCCATGCCGTCTTGCGTTTCGATATCGACTTCCCAGTAATTGATGCTTTGGCTGGCAAGGTAAGCTTTCGCCTGTTTGCAGTATCCGCACCAACTGGCAGTAAACAAGGTCACCTGGCCTGATATGGTTTTGGCGTTGTTTGTGACTTTTGTGGTGCCTCCTGTGGCTGACTGGCTCGAAGCTGACGCAGGAAGTTGGGTACGGGGAAGGTTCTTGAACGTCAATTTTTTCTCAACATTCCCTCTGATAGGCCGCTTGTCACTGTATGTAATTTTGCCGTCAGGGCCGACTACCTTATATAGAGTGTCGGCGAGACTTACCAGCGAGCTGGTACAAAAGAATGTGATCGCGGTCAGAAGAGAGATGAGTTTCATTGTTGTGTTTTTTGTTATTGGTCTCCATCACATAGTAATCACCCAATCCGTTGTGAGCAAATGAAAAAGCCCAACCATCGGCTGGGCTTTTTTAGCTGAGCTTAGAAGGTATACATCACTGACAGCCAGATCTTCTCAGTATCGCGAATGCGTCCGCGGTTGCCAGCTACCGTATTCGCGGTGGGCAGTAGTGCGTAGTGGTCGTCTTCGGTGAATTTGCCGTATTCGAATTTGGCGGACAACTCCTTGCTTACGTTGTATGTGACTGCGGCGTTCCATTCCTTGCCGTATTTGTCGCCTAACCCGCCGCCTACCTGATTGAAGCGCTCATCGGATTTCAATAGATGATAATCCGCAAAGAAAGTGAAGTCGCCGTAGCGATAGGTGGCGGTGATAAAGCTGTCACGGATACCTTCCACGGGGGTCGTCAGGAATTTGTCCACCCAGCCCTGGAATAGGTGGTTGGTCCCGAAAGGTGTCTGGAATGCGTACTGGCTGTCATTGCTGGACAGCAGTTCCTGATCGACACGGATGGAGAAATTGTCGATGCCGACCCCGCCGCCTAGCTTGTAGTAATGTGCATCAATACGTGAGTCTCCGCCGCTGTAGTCGGTCTGTTTGGCATATTCTGCCGTATAAAGCGCGCGCAAGTTAGGATTGAATGGGTGCACCCCATCCAGCCGCAGGCCGATGATCTTGTTGCTCTGGTCGGCGTTCTGGTTGACATTGCCATTGTTGCCCGCCGCCAGGCCACCTGCCCCCGCTGCATTGCCAAACCAGGCGCGGCCGAAACCCAGGTCTTCGAAGCTGGACAGATAGCCATAGCCTACGAGCGACTCGGTAGGGGCCAGGCGGTACTTGAGGTTGATGATTTCCAATGCACCGTCGTCACGCGTTTTAGTGGTGATCTGCTTCACGCGCTCCATGTGGCCGAGGAGAATTTCCGTATCGGGCAGGGACTTGTTGAGCACGGTGACGCCATCGAATACTTGCATGACCTGGCGAAACCCAATGTCTCCGATGAAACGCACGTTATCGAGATTGAGCTGCTGCCGGCCAGCGCGAATGCGCGTGTTCTTGATGGCGGTCCAGTCCACGTACAATTGGTTGATGCCGGTATAGTCCGGGTCGACAATCTTGGCGTACTCCACCATGTCCGGCTGGTTGGAGACGCTATTGATCAGTGTGCCGTTGGTGCCGTCGTTGAAGTCGTCCATGAACTTGCTGACATTGATCAATTGGCCGGCGAAGCTCCAGTTCCGGTAGGGCGCTGTCTGCCACCCCACCAGGCTGCGCAGCGTCACGCCTTCCCCATCCTCCAGATCGCGGTTTGCAGTAGGATTTGGCTGCGTGCCCACGATGGTAGGTGGTTGGAGACCCTCTTGATCCACGTGCTCGTAACGCAGGCGGAAGTTGGTCATGTTTTTGCCGGTTTTGATGGCGTCGATAAAGGTATATTCCGGCAGTGCTTCCTCCGCATAGGCCGTGGCCGAGGTCACGGCAAACAGACAGGCCAATGCAGGATGCATAAGGTTGTTTCTTTTCACGTTTTTTCTCCCTGAAATGTTTTTGATCATTGTTTCAAGCGGCCTTGGCATGGCGCTCGTATAAGAAGCGCAGCACTTCGCTGCGTAATCGGTGGTAGTGCGGGTCGGAAGACAACGCGAGCCTTCCCCTTGGCCGCGGCAGGTCCACATGCAGAATGTCACCAATAGTGGCAGCGGGACCGTTGGTCATCATGACGATGCGGTCTGACAGCAGCACTGCTTCATCCACATCGTGTGTGACCATCACGGTAGTGCATCCGGAACGAGCGACAATGCCCATGAGCTCGTCCTGCAAGTTGGCACGTGTGAGTGCGTCGAGTGCGCCGAAGGGCTCGTCAAGCAGCAACACCTTGGGCTCCATGGCTAGCGCGCGGGCGATGCCTACGCGCTGCTTCATGCCTCCCGATATTTCCCCAGGGTGCTTATGCGAGGCGTGGCTCAGGCCCACCAGTTCGAGAGCAGCCTTCGTGCGCTCCTGCATTTGAATGCGGGATTCCGTTTTGCTGAATACTCGTTCCACCGCGAGATAGATATTCTCGAAACAGTTAAGCCAGGGTAGCAGTGAGTGGTTCTGGAACACCACAGCCCGCTCCGGGCCGGGTCCCGCGACTTCTCGTCCGGCGCAGAACAACACCCCGTCGCTGGACAGCAGCAACCCAGCCAGCAGATTGAGCACGGTGGATTTGCCACAGCCCGAGTGACCGATGACGGAAATGAACTCCCCCTGTGAAATACTGAGATCAATGTTCTTCAGCGCTTCAAAAGTTCCGCTCTTGGTATGGAAGCGCATGTTGACGCGTTCCAGTTGTACGTACTTTTCCATATGAACAATTCCTTATTGGTATTCGAAGCGTTTGGCGAGCTGCAGCAGCACCAGCTCCAGCAGCAGACCGACTACGCCGACGACAAAGATGGCAATGATGATGTGCTCGACATTGAGGTTGTTCCATTCGTCCCACACCCAGAAACCAAGACCCACCCCACCAGTCAGCATCTCCGCGGCAACAATGACCAGCCACGCAACGCCTATGGACAATCGGATACCCGTCATCACATAGGGCAGGGCGTAAGGGAACAGGATTTTGGTGAAGATTTTCCACTCCGAAAGGTTGAGCACCCGCGCTACGTTTATGTAGTCCTGCGGCACCTTGGTGACGCCTGCGGCGGTATTGATGATCATGGGCCAGATGCTGGAGATGAAAATGACCCAGATCGCCGCCGGGCTGGCAGCCTTGAAGACCAACAGGCCGATAGGTAACCAGGCCAGTGGGGATACTGGCCGCAGCAAGCTGATGACTGGGTTTGCCATGCTGGACAGGAAGCGGAAGCGGCCAATCAGGAAGCCCAGGGGGATGCCGATCAAGGCTGCCATGCCGAAACCGATACCCACACGCTGTAGCGAATGCAGGATGTTCCAGCCGATGCCCTGATCGTTGGGTCCATTGTTATAGAAAGGGTCGCTGAAGAGTTCTACCGCAGAATCGAAAGTAGATGAGGGGCCGGGTAGGCCTTCCGATTGCTGGGAAATCAGCGCCCAGATTGTTAATAACAACAACAAGCCGAAGACGGGCGGCAATAGCCACTGAAAAAATTGCCTGATCTTAAGCGCCAGCTGCCTATCTGGCTTTGTAGTTGCAGTTGGTTCAAAGGTGATGGCCGGTTCATTGGCAGCTGGCACTGCTAGAGCATCCATCGGTTTGGTGGCGGAAGGGATGCCCGTTGTCTGTTCAATTGCTGCATGCATCATGTTCTCCAGTCCCTAAACCTTGATCTTGAAGCCGGCAGCGTAGGCTTTTGGATTCTTGCCATCCCATACGACGCCGTCGCTGAGTTTGCTTGACCGCATAGGGTCCTTGGGCACCGAAATCCCGAGCTGACTGGCTGCTTCGGTGTAGAGCTTGGTCTGGTTGACCTTCTCGGCGATGGCCAGATAATCGGGATCGCTCTTCAGCAGGCCCCAGCGTTTGTGCTGGGTCAGGAACCACATGCCGTCGGACAGATAGGGGAAGGGCACCTGGCCGTCGTTGAAAAATCTCATGTAGTTAGGGTCTTCCCACTTTTTGCCGATGCCATTGTCGTAATGACCCAGGAAGCGGCCTTCGATGACCTCTTCCGGTGCATTGACGTAGGCTTTTCCAGAGATGAGCTTGGCCACCTTGGAACGGTTGGCAGTGGCATCGATGTAACGTGAGGCTTCCAGCACTGCCATGATCATGGCGCGTGCCGTGTTGGGATTCTTGGCGACGAAGTCGGCGGTGGTGCCCAGCACTTTCTCCGGGTGGTCGGCCCAGATGTCCTGCGTCGTGGTGGCCGTGAAGCCAACCTTGTCATGAATGGCGCGGGCATTCCACGGTTCTCCCACACAATAGCCATCCATATTGCCGATACGCATGTTGGCTACCATCTGCGGTGGCGGCACAGTGATGGTCTTGACGTCCTTGAAGGGGTGGATGCCGTGCATCGCCAGCCAGTAGTAGAGCCACATGGCGTGTGTGCCAGTGGGGAAGGTCTGGGCGAAGGTGTAGTCACGATTTTCATTTTCAATTAGCCGCTTGAGCAAGGCACCGCTGGTGACACCCTTATCCTTGATCTGGTTGGAGAGGGTGATGGCTTGCCCGTTGTTGTTGAGGGCCATGAGCACGGCCATGTCTTTCTGCTGGCCGCCGATGCCCATTTGCACGCCATACATGAGGCCATACAAGACATGCGCGCCTTGCAGCTCACCGTTGACCAGCTTGTCGCGGACACCCGCCCATGAGGCTTCCTTGGAGGGCGTGATCTTGATGCCGTACTTCTTGTCGAAGCCCATCTCGGCAGCTACGACAATAGGTGCGCAGTCGGTCAGCGGGATAAAGCCGATCTTGACCTCCTTGAGTTCTGGGGCGTCCGACCCTGCGGCCCAGGCTGCGCTGCGAATCTGTTCAGGCACCATGCCCAGCAGTGCAGAGGCGCCTAATGCGCCAGCGCTCAGCCGGAAAAAGTTACGGCGGCCATTGTCCACACCAACTTGGTTCTTGGGTTCCTTGTTGGATTTTTCATCAGTACTCATCATTTCTCCTTGCTTTAGCCAATAAAAAAGGCGTCCTGCAGGATATTGATAATCTCTGCAAGGACGCCTTTGTCCGGTGAGCCAGCATTGGCCCGGTATTGCCGCCGCTACCCGTCGTTGGGTCTCAGCTTGAATGCTTCAGCTGCTTGAAAGCAGCTATTTCAAAACAACAGCTTCGCTGCCTGCACCAGCTGCTCTGCCAGTGTTGCCACGCGTATATTCTGCTGCATCGCCATATTACGGAGCAGCCCATAAGCGGCTTCCTCATCCATGCCGCGCTGCTTCATAAGCAAGCCCTTGGCTCGTTCGATGATTTTGCGTTCGACCAGTCGGCTATTGGCCTCATCCAGCTTGATGCGTAGCGCCTTGAATTCATCGAAACGGGCGATTGCCGCGTCCAAGACAGGCCGCAGCTTCTCATCCGGAATCACACCTACCACATAAGCGCTCACCCCTGCCTGGGTTGCGGCGCGAATCTTGGCCGTATCCCCATCATGCGCGAACATGACGACAGGGCGGGGTGCATTCAAGCTCATGACACAAATGTTCTCCAAGGTATCGCGGCTCGGCGAATTGGTGTCAATGATGACCACGTCCGGCTTTAGCCGGTTGACTGCAGCGTCCAGATCAGCGGTATCCGTCAGGTGAGCAATGACCTCGTATCCCTCATCACACAGGGATTTCTTAAGCGGCGCACTGCGCTCTAAATGATTGTCCACCAATATAACCCGGAGCATGAGCAGCTTACGTGAATAGGACATAAGCCTTTAAGCAACTGCTATGCCAAGCGTGAGTTGTTTCTAACTAGCTGATCTCTAGAAGGTATTCAGCGACATGAGACAGTAGAGTCTGGAACTGAATTGCCCATTTAAAGTGCATATGCCCAATAACGTATGATACGAATTCACTTCACTGGAAAAGAAAAGGAGACGACATGACGCAGCAAATTAATATTCGAAAACTGGATAACACGACCTTCGAAGTTTCTGTGGAAGGCAGTACCACAACGACACATGTCGTCACAGTGAATCCCGATTATGCAAGAAAGATCGCAGGGACTTCAGAGGCGGAGAGGTTGGTGCGTGCCTCATTTGAATTCCTGCTGGCACGTGAGTCGAACACCAGCATCCTGCGCCGTTTTGACCTGCCCTTGATCGGACATTATTTTCCAGAATATGAGCAACAGATAGGCAGTCTGCTCCAGTGACTTAAGCTCAGACGATATCTGGTTAAATTAAGTCGAGAAGGTAAAGACCTGATCACGGCCTTTCATCTTGGCCTTGTACATGGCTTTATCCGCATTGTCGACCAAGGCGTCCAGGTTACAGCCATCGAGAGGGTAAGTTGAAACCCCCATGCTCACTGTAAGATTGATTGATTTGCTGTTGAAATCCAGGGTGGTTCTGGAAACTGCTTGACGGATACGTTCGGCCACTTCGTAAGCGCCTCCAGCATTGGCGTCAGGCAGCAGAACAACAAATTCATCACCGCCGTAGCGCGCCAATACATCAGTTTCACGGAGCTGGCCGTGAATAACTTTGACTAATGTCATCAATAGCTCGTCACCTGCCTTATGGCCGTGCGTGTCATTTACCTGCTTGAGATTGTCCGAATCGATCATGAGCACACTAAGTTCACGACCATGGCGTATGGTTTGACCCAACATCTTGGCAGCGACAATGGCGAACCCACGCCGATTGAGCAAGTTGGTCAAGTCATCCGTTTCCGCGACTAGCTTGGCCTTACTCAATCCGTAACGGATGTCAGCTGAAAACATGGTGGTGATATAGGCCACCAGCATGAAAGGAGCAAATTGCGCCACCATGGCTCCTATCTGACTCAAAGAGAATAACTCATGGAAGGAGCTGTTACCGAGCAGCAGAAAACATGCACCTATGAGCGCGAGCTCTGCCAATGTCGTACCTTTGCCGAGCGCCAATGCGCTGGTGATGATCACAAGCAGGTAGGTATTTACTAACGGGCTTTCAAGCTTTCCCGTAAACCAGAGTACGCATGTGATGAAGGCAATCATGCCCCAAGTTTCGAAAGCGATCTTCCAACGCGAAATTTTTGTATAAAAATTGGCGTAATGAAAACTCATGATGAACGCTGAATACAGGAACAAGGCCATGGCAATGGCTGTATGGGCATCATCAGCAGTTTTACTGAAGACTTGATAGAGTAGTACGAGTACCAACAGCAGCCATTCAATCTCGGCCACCGTGCGAGAAATAGCGCGCAATTCCTCCTGCTCTAGAGATACGTTCGAAGAGGCCTCTTCGGACATTGTTCGGGTTTTACCGAATAATGGGTAAGCGTTTAGGGCGCGCATTTTCTTGCTCATATTTATCAGAACAGATTATATGCTTATTTTTTATGAGAAAAGCATTGCTATGCATGCGCATCCAATGTGAATCATATGCAAGTCAAATCACATGACGCAGTATTCACGGCAAGCGCATGATCTTGTCGATCACCAGTCTTGCCATGGCCCAGGCCCTTTCTTCACGCATGAGCTGTTGCTCGAATTCATCAAAAGGCAGGAACTGGCCGCCGAATGTCAGCGAATGACGCAAGGAGTTCTCCACATTCATGTGGGCTATCACAACATCCTGGATGCGATCTTCACGACACTTGTAAAGGGAGGGCATGCTGTCTCCTGCGGCACGAGTCATTCAGATCATAATCACTTAATGCGTAGAATGCTAATGTTTTGAACGTTTTGAGAATCGGTCCAAGAGAATCGACGCTAGGCTAGCAGCTTTAGTATGTGGCAAGTATTTCCCCCCAGCATGGGAAGCCTTGAACGACCTTGCTCAATTGAGACGAGTAGTAGGTGTGAAGAAAAAATAAAACGGGGGCCGAAGCCCCCGTTCCCATGCAGCGAAACCTAGTAGTTATTGTCTCCCTATTTGTTTCTGGAACGCGGAGATTTGACGTCCCATTGCTGCATGTCCCCCCGCTCTCCCTCTTGTTACCCCTGAGCTGTTTCTTGGTTACTTAACCTTGACGTTGCGATAAGCCTTGGCCAAATTATTTTTACCATCCACAGCTGAAACCCAGATGGAATGTGAGCCGATGCGCACGCCCTTGGTATTCCAGGTGTAGGAGATCTGCCCATTGGTGGATGTGGCTTTCAGTGCACCATCAATATAGATCTTCATGCTTTTGATGCCGACATCATCCTTAGCAGAAGCGGTGACAATGGTGGTACCCGTTACCACAGCACCTTCCGTTGCTGGGGTGACGAAGGACACGGCAGGCGCGGTTGCATCATTAGATGGTGCTGGCGCAGCCGCAATTTCAAAGGCACCAATGTCGTGCATATCTCCTGACGGACGAGCTACATCCAGGAAGTCGCTCTTCACATCGCTAAGCAACATGCCAGCATTGACAACAGGACTGGTGGCGGCTACAACGAGTTGGGTGGCTGCCGTTTTAGCGGTCATGACATAAGCCGGATCCACGTTCAGGCTGTTCTTGTCTTGCAAGCTCGCCTTTTTCCAGGCTTCCAGAGTCGAATAGATAGACCCATTCGACAATTGAACCGCACCGGCGCGATAGTAGTTGTTGTAGTCGGTCGTGTTGTTCAAGATTGTGGTGCCATTGTTTTTGGCCACAAACAGGTCGTACTTGCTGGTCCCATTGCTGATGATATTGTTGAACAGCGAATTGTTGGTCAATGTGGCTGTTCCACGTGGCATGCCATTGATTTCTACACCTGCATAACCTTTGGTCCCGTTGATCGTGTTGTTGAGGACCCGCACGTTATCTGATGCAGAAACATAGATGCCGCGCCGTTCATTGTTCGCCACAATATTGTTATAGATCACAGCATTCTTGGTGACTTCCATGAAGATGCCCGCTTCCTTGGGTCCATTGTCATGCACATAGTTGTTGTTGACCACAATTTTGTTGCCGCTGTTAGCGTAGTCGAACCAGATGCCTGAACCCTTGTTATAGGCTACTTCATTGTTGCTCAGCGTACCCCAGGCTTTGGATGCACCCTTGAAGCCGCCTGCATGCCACAGCGGATTGAAGTTGCGGGTATTGTTGCGGTTGATGATGTTGCCAGCGATTCGGAAATCGTAGCTTGCAGGCGCGTTGACACCAGAATTGCCATTGTTGCTGATATTGCTGTTGATCAGCTGCGCACCTGTTTTGAGGTAGCCCATGGTTACACCGGTAAAGTCAGTGTATTGAACATCACACCTGTCCATGACTGAGTAGGCGCCGACTTCCACGGCAGCACCCTGCTTGGTGAAAGCCGAGCTGCTAGTGTGGCGGAACGCCAGGCCCTTGAGGTAGATATAGGATGCACCCATGAAGAACAGGCGACGCTTGGTGCTGGCTTCCATCACATGATTGTTAGGGTTGGAACCATCTGGCAGCCACACATACAAGGTAAAGCTTGCAGGGTCATAGTAGAAGCTGCCAGGCATCATGCTGCTGAGGCCGCTGCCTACAGGTGAAGGGTACTCAAATGAACCGTAGGCACTGCTCGGTCTGCCAATTTGCTGCAGCCCGGCATCATCCTTGAGGTCGACAAAAACCTGCTGGCTGTTGTATTTCCAGCTGGTTTTCTTCCAGATATTGCCAGCATGCAGTGTCCAGCCGGTGACGATTTCCGAGCCCTTGATAACGGGCACTTCATCTCCGTAACCTGCAACCGTGACGTAGTTGCCAGGAGTGCCGCCACGATAGGCGTTGATTTCTTCGCGATAGGTACCGCCGCGTACGTAAACCGTATCTCCGGCTACAACCTTGCCCATGGCCCTGTTAATGGTCTTGAGCGGGGTGTTGATGCTGGTACCGTTGTTGAGATCATTCCCGTTGTTGGCGACGTAATACGTCGTCGCAGCCCAACTGGAAGAAATGAGGGAGAAAAACACAGCGATCATGATGAATGACCGCTGCACGAGATTCGCGAATGTTACGTTGCGAATATCAAATTTGTTTGCATGAGTAATCATGACCGCAGCTTCCTTTTGTAAAAGAGAGCTAATGCGGACACGGATTTCCGTTAAGCGGATTTAAACGGTCGAGTTTTATTGCAAAGGCTTTTTACCTTTGCTTATTCTTATTACATCTAGTTGTTCTTACTTTGGTTTTGTTTTTTTACAACTTATTATCGATGACTCCATCGATCAAATCACAAGTTGGCAATCCCGCTGTCTAAGCATTAAAGCCCGTAAACCGGTAATTTTGCGTATACACCTTTCGATGTACTTGCCCTTTTCAACTGGTGTTGATGGTGCGCACATTAAACTTCTTTTTTTTGGTGTGCAAGCACTTTTTTATTTGTTTTCAAAGATATAGATGAGTTAAGAGTGCGGTACCGTACATAAGTAACAGATCTTGTCCAGCTAGAATTCAATGAGTCCAGCTGCTCGAGAACAACGGCGAGACTGTCTATGTTTGGAAACGAACAGAAAGAAAACGGATAACAAGAAAAAATTGCAGATGGTTTTCTTTTATTAATTCGCATAAAAAACTTATAAAAACATGAAAATTCTGCTGATTACAGTATACGTCGCCATGACTTTGGGCCTTCTTGCATGCGAACAACCTGCACAAGAGCCGGACCCAAAAGTCAATTCTGTCGTCACGCATTAAACCCCTTTCAGGTAGACAGCGCACATATCTTTTCTCTTGTCATGGCTAAGTTAAAGCCATGATGCAGCCGCTTCATACCCAGAGAAAGGATTACGCGCATGCTCGAGCCGCTCTCCCCTGAGCTTCTAAACCAACTACATGCCTACTGGCGCGCCAGCAATTACCTCTCGGTAGGCCAGATTTACCTTCGCGACAACCCCCTACTGGAAACATCTCTGGAGCGAGATCACGTGAAGTCTCGCCTGCTGGGCCATTGGGGCACGACGCCAGGGCTCAACTTTATCTATGTACATCTCAACCGGCTGATCCGGCAGCACGACCTCAACATGATCTATGTCACGGGACCTGGCCATGGCGGCCCGGGAATCGTGGCGCAAACGTATCTCGAAGGCGTGTACTCCGAGCGTTATCCCGAGGTGAGTCAGGACCGTGAAGGCATGCGCAAGCTATTTCGCCAGTTCTCCTGGCCATATGGCATTCCCAGCCATGCCGCCGCACAAACACCAGGTTCCATCAATGAGGGCGGGGAGCTGGGTTATTCGCTGATCCATGCATTTGGTGCTGCCTTCGATAACCCGGACCTCATCGTCAGCTGTGTCATAGGGGACGGCGAGGCAGAGACCGGCACACTGGCTGCGAGCTGGCATTCGAACAAGTTTCTTAATCCCGTACATGATGGAGCCGTGCTGCCCATCTTGCATCTCAACGGCTACAAGATAGCCAACCCGACCATATTGGCGCGCATCCCGCACGAGGAACTCGAATCGCTTTTCAGGGGCTATGGTTATGACCCGCATTTTGTGGAAGGTGAAGACCCCATCCAGATGCATCAGGCCTTTGCCGCGACACTCGATACCGTGCTCGAGAAAATTCATGGGATACAGCAACAGGCGCGAGTTGCATCTAAAAAGCATGCGATGGAAGGTGTGCATCCGGAATATCCGAGATGGCCCATGATCATCCTGCGTTCACCTAAAGGCTGGACAGGGCCCAAAGAGCTCGACGGTAAGCAAGTGGAAGGCACATGGCGATCGCACCAGGTGCCGATCAAGGATGTAAAGTCCGACGAACATCTGGCAGCCCTCGAGTCCTGGCTGAAAAGCTACCAACCGGAAGCACTGTTTGATCAGGATGGCCGGCTGAGACCGGAAATCGCTGCTATCGCACCCAGAAGCAACCGCCGTATGGGTGCAAATCCGCATGCCAATGGCGGGGAGCTGCTGGTGCCACTCAACTTGCCGGATTTAGGGGAATATGCGGCCGCTGTGCCGAGCCCCGGGGCAGTGGAGGAGGAAAGCATGCGGCCGCTAGGAGAATTCCTGCGAGATGTCATGCATCTTAACCGGGAGAATCGCAATTTTCGGTTGTTTGGCCCTGATGAAACAGCCTCAAACCGGCTGGACGCCGTTTATGAGGCCAGCCAAAAAAATTGGATGGCAGATTTCGAGGCAGTGGATGTCGACCTCAGTACTGAGGGCCGGGTCATGGAAGTGCTCAGCGAGAACATGTGCCAGGGCTGGCTTGAGGGCTACCTGCTGACTGGACGTCACGGCTTTTTCTCCTGTTATGAGGCCTTTATCCATATCGTGGATTCCATGTTCAACCAGCACGCCAAATGGCTCAAAACGGCTAAAAGCGTGCCATGGCGCAAACCGGTCGCTTCGCTTAATTACCTGCTGACTTCGCATGTCTGGCGTCAGGACCACAACGGGGATTCGCATCAGGACCCAGGTTTCATCGACCTTGTCGCCAACAAGAAATCGGATCTTGTGCGTATCTATCTACCGCCGGACGCCAACTGCCTGCTATCCGTTGCCGATCACTGTCTGCGGAGCCAGCATTACATCAACCTCATCATTGCGGGTAAACAGCCCGAATGGCAGTGGCTGGATATCGACGCAGCCATCAAACATTGCTCAGCGGGCGCAAGCATCTGGGAGTGGGCAAGTAATGATAATGGTGATCCCGAGGTGGTGATGGCCTGTGCGGGAGATGTGCCCACACTGGAAACCCTGGCTGCTGTCACGCTATTGCGCGAATACGCGCCCGACTTGCGCATTCGTGTCGTCAATGTGGTGGACCTCATGGCGCTGCAGCTGGATACTGCCCATCCCCATGGCCTGAAGGACAATGAATTCGATGGGCTGTTTACCACCGATAAACCGGTGATTTTCGCTTTCCATGGCTATCCTGGGCTCATCCATCGCCTCACCTACAAGCGGCGTAATCACGACAACTTCCATGTGCACGGCTATAAGGATGAAGGCACCACGACCACACCATTTGACATGGTGGTTCTCAACAATCTCGACCGATACCAGCTGGCATTGGACGCAATTCGCCGCGTGCCGCGCCTGAGCGGCATGGTAAAAGAGGCCACTCAGCGTTATCAGGAGACGATAGACCGGCACATCCGCCATGTTTGCGCGCATGGAGAAGACATGCCCGAAGTGCGCGACTGGAAATGGACGAATTGAATAAGAGAAGAGCGCTGCTTTGACCTCGGCACTCGTCTTCAATAGCGGTTCTTCTTCTCTCAAGTTCGGGCTGTACCGCGGTGATGGTGTGTCGCTGAAGCGATGGCTACATGGTGTTGCTGATATTGGATCGACACCGGGGTCTCAGGGCCCTGCTCAGCTAAAAATCATGACAGGAGATGGACGAGAGATCGTTGAGCGTGTGGATGTCCGTGAGCAATGCGAACTGCTACCCGCGGTGGTCGCCCTGCTGGAAAATACGCAAGCAGAACGTCCCGATATCATCGGTCATCGTATTGTCCACGGCGGACCGCATGTGCGGGACCATTGCCTCATCGATGACCGTGTCATGGCCTGCCTGCAAGCAGCCGCCAGCTACGCACCCTTACACAACGCTTCGTCTCTCGCTATCGTCAGCAGGGTGGCCGAGCTCTGGCCGGGCATTATGCAGGCGGCCTGTCTGGACACCGTCTTTCACGCCCATCTGCCTGAGGTCGCAAAGGTGTTGCCGTTGAACCGTGAGCTGCAGCTGGAAGGAGTGGAGCGCTACGGATTTCACGGTTTGTCGTGTGAATCCGTCATTGCCCGTCTCGGAAACGCGCTTCCGCAACGCCTGGTCATCGCCCATCTAGGCAATGGCGCCAGCATTACCGCCGTGAAAAATGGCCGCTCGGTGGACACTTCCATGGGATTAACGCCTGCTGGCGGTATTCCCATGAGTACGCGTAGCGGAGATATCGACCCAGGCGTGCTGATCTATCTGCTGCGTGAGAAAAGATACGATGCCGAGCGGTTGGAGGAGATGCTGACCCGCCGGTCGGGTTTGTTGGGGATATCCCGACTCAGCGGGGATATGCGTACGTTACGGCAAGCTGCAGAAAAGGACGAGGCTGCTGCGCTGGCTATTGAGATTTTTAGTTATGGAGTACGTAAACAGGTAGCGGCCATGGCTGCCGTACTGCTAGGCATAGATCTGGTGGTTTTCACCGGCGGCATAGGTGAGAACGATGGACGCTTGCGCGACGAGGTTAGGGCAGGTTTATCGTGGGCAGGGTTAAGTCAGGACAAGGTCAAGGTGGTAGCCACGCAGGAAGAAGAGCAAGTAGCCCGACACGCTTTACAGCTGTGGGGCACTCAGGATTAAGTGATATATCGAACAGATTGGTGACCGCCTCAGCAGGCATCTTTAACTACCCGTCAACGCAACACCAGAAGGAGAACTCCCATTATCAACAGCATGGGTTACGCGGCTTTCGACCCCAAAACGCCGCTGTCATATTTCCAGTTCCAGCGCCGCGACCTGCGGCCCGATGATGTACAGATCGATATCCTCTACTGCGGCGTCTGCCATTCAGATCTGCATCAGGCACGCAATGAATGGAGCAACACGACTTATCCGGTGGTGCCGGGCCATGAGATCGTCGGCAGGGTGGTGGCTGTCGGCAGCGAAGTCACCAAATTCCAGCCCGGTGATATGGCTGGCGTAGGTTGCCTAGTCGACTCCTGCAAGTCCTGCTCGGAGTGCCAGGCAGATCTGGAGCAGTACTGTAATTTGGCTGTGTACACCTATAACAGCGCCGATCCTTATACGGGCAAATCTACCTATGGCGGTTACTCCAACAATATTGTCGTCAGGGAGGATTTCGTCCTGCGGATTCCCGACAATCTGGACCCCGCCGCCACAGCACCACTACTGTGTGCAGGCATCACCACCTATTCGCCGATGCGACACTGGAACGTTTCACGAGGGCAGAAGGTTGGCGTGGTCGGATTGGGCGGGCTCGGCCATATGGCTGTGAAGTTTGCCCATGCATTCGGCGCCCATACCGTGCTGTTTACCACTTCGCCAGGCAAGGTTGAGGATGCCAAACGCCTGGGCGCTGATGAAGTGGTGATTTCCAAGGATCCGGATCAGATGAGCCAGCATCTGGCGAGTTTTGATTTCATCCTGGATACTGTAGCGGCTCCCCATGATCTCGACCAATACCTCATGCTGCTCAAGCGCGACGGCTCTCTGTGCCTCGTTGGTGTGCCTGACCATCCCCATCCATCACCCAGTGTTGGGAACCTGATCTTCAAGCGGCGCAAGCTGGGGGGCTCCTTGATCGGGGGTCTCAAGGAGACTCAGGAAATGCTGGATTTCTGTGGTGAGCACAACATCACATCGGATATCGAGATGATTGCAATCCAGCATATCAATGAAGCCTATGAGCGCATGCTGAAGAGCGACGTCAAATACCGCTTTGTCATCGACCTCGCCTCATTGCAGCAAGAGTCCCCGCGGGCTGAACACGCCAGTGAGGAACAGCCCAGCATGCAAATCAATCCCGTGGCAGCATGATGGGGAAGGCAAGATGACTAATCTGCATCATCACATTCTGGGTGTATATCCTTCCCGCGACGAGGCACAGCAGGCGATGTCGCAATTGCTGGAGCTGGGCCTGGATTCCGAGCAGCTGAATCTTATTGAACCTGGGGATGTGCCTGTAGGTGCTCCTTCCAGGCTCAGGGCTGACCAACTGGTCACCAACATGGACATTGCCAATCTTGACCTGGATGGCGAGCGCATTTTTTCAGACATCGTCAAGAAAGCATTGCTTGAAGGACAGGTGGTGCTGGCAGGGCATACCACCACTGAAGAGCAAACCGCACGCGCACAGGGCATCATCAATCGATCCATGCAGCAGTGAGCCTACAATGCAGTATTCTGCATGTAGCAGAATCTCAAGCTCATGTTGTGGAGAATGACCATGAACAAGATCGCTGTGCCACTTATCCTTGTCATGTTGGGCACCCTGGTTGCCTGTGCGGACAAGGCCGACCTGCCCATCCGGGAGAGCATGGGTCCCAACCCGGTATTACCTGAGCCAACAAAAACCCTTATTCCCACAGTGAATGTGATGGAAGCCAGGGGCTGGCCTGAAGGCATGCAGCCCCAGCCTGCGCCGGGCTTCGCCGTGAAGGCATTTGCCGTTGGGCTGCAGCATCCGCGCTGGTTGTATACCTTGCCCAACGGGGATGTGCTGGTGGCGGAAACCAACACCCCTCCGCAGCCAGCAAAAAAGGGCGTCAAGCAATGGATCATGAAGAAAGTCATGCGCCGTGCGGGTGCCGGTGTCCCTAGTGCCAATCGCATCACATTACTACGTGATGCAGATGGCGATGGCGTAGCAGAATTGAAGCAGGTGTTCCTCAGGAACTTGAATTCCCCCTTCGGCATGGCACTCATCGGCAATCATTTCTATGTGGCCAATGCTGACGCCATTGTGCGTTTCCCTTACCAGGAGGGTGCAATCAGCATTAGCGAAGCAGGTACCAAAGTGGCAGACCTACCTGGTGGCCCAATCAATCATCACTGGACCAAGAACATCATTGCCAGCCCGGATGGCGCAAAACTATATGCGACGGTAGGCTCCAACAGCAACGTGGGCGAGAACGGCATGGAGAATGAAGTCAACCGAGCGGCCATTCTGGAAGTTGATGTCAAAAGCGGCGAGGTGAGACCCTACGCCAGCGGCTTGCGCAATCCCAATGGCATGGACTGGCATCCTGCTACCGGTCAGCTTTGGACGGTCGTGAATGAACGAGACGAACTAGGCAGTGATCTGGTGCCTGATTTCCTGACGAGCGTCAGGGAGGGCGGCTTTTACGGCTGGCCTTATAGTTATTACGGCCAGCACGTAGACACACGCGTCGAGCCGCAGAAACCCGAACTAGTCCAAAAAGCCATTGTGCCGGATTATGCACTGGGCGCTCATACCGCTTCTCTGGGATTGGCCTTTTACAAAGGGAAACTGTTGTCTGAACGTTATCGCGGCGGGGCCTTTATTGGCCAGCATGGCTCGTGGAACCGCCAGCCGCTGAGCGGTTACAAGGTCATTTTTGTGCCGTTCAAGGATGGCTACCCCAATGGGCAGGCTGAAGATATTCTGACCGGTTTCGTCAATACCGAGGCCGAAGTGTCTTTCGGCAGGCCGGTTGGTGTGGTTGAGGACCGATACGGCGCCTTGCTGGTGGCCGATGATGTGGGCAATGTCATCTGGCGCGTTACGCCAGCAGTCAAACCCTGATACGCAGCTCAATATTCATGGATTATCTTGACCTGTTCCAATGGCCGGCCATGATCGTGACAGTGGTTGCGGCCTGGTTTACTGCTTCCCAGCAGAAGCGTCGCCGCGAGATCGGGTTCTGGTGTTTTCTCCTCAGTAATGTCTTATGGACGATCTGGGGCGTGCATGTAAAGGCTTATGCTGTGATCATGTTGCAGGTGCTGCTGGCCATCCTGAATATTCGCGGGGTAAACAAAAACGACCCGGCGGCTGATCCGCCAAAAACCTGAGCTTCTGCAAATTTTCCTCAATGTTGGATTTCCCACAGACGCTGTTCTACTGCTGGCGGCAACCTCTTCCTTACGTTGTCAGAGCGTGGCTTCGGACACTTCTGGCAGCACATCCATAATCATTTATAGAGGAAAAAGTCATGGCTACTTCACAACAAAATAGTGGGAAGTCCGACAAGTCGTCGGGTTCCAACCAGAAGCAAGCGAAAAGCGGCAGCTCATCCAGCTCAGGCAAGAGCTCGAAGTCTGCATCTTCATCCAAGGAGTCGAAGAGCAGCAGCAAGTCCAGCAGCGGCCGTAATTCTTGAAGTAAACCTTTCCCGCTCGTGAGCGGGTAGCTGCTGAATGCAGCAGAAAGCCAGCATCCGTCAACGACAGATTGCTGGCTTTTTATTGTTCGTCGCTCGATTTCTTGTCTGATTGGCACATGGCTGAGGCTCGGCCACATGTCATGTACCGTACAGAGTTTTCTCCCCTGATCCGATAAGCTCAATTTGCCTGAATCCCGCATGGGAAGAGGCGTGTCCTCACTCACGGAAGCATTGGGATGACCATAAACAAAAATACAGGTTTCAATCTGCTGAAGTTCGCAGTCGCCTTCTACCTGGCCTTCATGACAGGTTGCAGCTCGTTGCCCAAGATGGTGCCCGACATGGAAGTCCAGGCACGCCCCGTACAAGTCGAGGGCCCGCGCGGACCGCTGTCGGTTAAACAAAGCCAGGCGATCATCAAGGACCTGCAGAAGCGCAACAAGGGCGACACCAATATCTTCGATCGTCACTTGGCATTGGAAGAGGCCATTGTCGGCAGCCCACTCATCGTGGGTAATAAAGTGACGCTGCTGATCGATGGGCCCACCACCTACAAAGCCATGTTCAATGCCATCGAGAAAGCCAAGGATCATATCAACCTGGAAACCTATATTTTTGACCCAGACGAGATTGGTCAAAAGTTTGCCGATGCGTTGATCTCCAAGCAGCGAAGCGGGGTTCAGGTCAACATCATTTTCGACAGTGTGGGCACCCTCAATACCCCCGCCGAATTCTTCCAGCCCATGCGAGATGCCGGCATCAAGATTCTTGAATACAACCCGGTCAACCCCCTCAAGCTCAGGAAGGGCTGGGACGTTAACCAGCGCGACCATCGCAAGCTACTGGTCATCGATGGCGAGATCGCCTTTGTCGGCGGCATCAATATCAGTGGCGTCTACTCTTCCAGCAGTAAAAGGGGCTCCTCCTTAAGCAGCGGCTCTTCAGGCGGTAAGGACGACAAGGATAAGAAGGACGCCAAGGACATTCCCTGGCGGGACACGCATATCCGTATGGAAGGACCCGTCGTTTCCGAATTCCAAAAACTGTTCATTACCACTTGGCAAGCACAGAAGGGCGAGCCGTTGGCATTGCGGAACTACTTGCCCAAACAGACAACCAAAGGTGAACAGGCGGTACGGGCCATAGGCAGCTCACCGGTAGAGCCCTATAGCCAGATGTATGTGACGCTGATTTCCGCCATTAACAGCGCTGAAACCAGCATCTACATTACCAATGCTTACTTCGTGCCGGACCCGCAACTGAAGGAAGCGCTCAAAAGTGCTGCAGCGCGCGGTGTGGACGTGAAGCTGATCCTGCCCGGCAAGACGGATTCCGACCTGGTCTGGTATGCCTCGCGCTCGCATTACACGGATCTGCTGGAAGACGGCATTCACATCTACGAGCGGCAGGATGCCATGCTGCATGCCAAGACTGCGGTGATTGATGGCGTCTGGTCGACCATTGGGTCTACCAATCTGGACTGGCGCAGTTTCCTGCATAACCAGGAGTTAGATGCTGTGGTGCTGGGTTACGACTTTGGTGGACAAATGATGAACATGTTCGCGATGGATCTCGAAGGTTCGCTCGAAATAACCTTGGAGCAGTGGAAGAAACGCTCATTGCTCGACCGCATGAAGGAAATGGGTGCGCGCTTATGGGCCCGCTGGCTATGAAGATTATTCTGGCGCTGCTGTTGCTGCTAAACCTGGGAGCGGCTTCTGCCGAAACAAGCATGAATGCAAAAGAATTGCAGGCCAAGTACACCTCACTCAGCGATAAGCTGCGCAACAACCACTATGGCCGCCCTTTGTATATGGAGTCCCAGGAGCATAAGGAATCTCTCAAGGGCGATATTTATGCAGTAGTCGACCATCCGTTCGCTACCTTCAGCACCGCGCTTGATAATCCGGACCACTGGTGCGATGTGTTGCTGCTGCACCTCAATATCAAGTATTGCCAGGCGACGCCTGGCAAATCAGGCACATTGCTTTCCGTCAATTTAGGCAAGAAGGCGGAACAGCCGCTCTCCAAGACATATCGCCTGGATTTCGCCTTCCGCAGCAACAAGCCCAGCCCCGATTATTTCCAGATTGAATTGACTGCTGATTCCGGTCCGGTTGGCACGCGTGATTACCGCATTTTGTTGGAAGCGGTGCCGATCAAGAATAACAAGACCTTCATGCACCTCACGTATACCTACGGTTTTGGACTCAGCAGCCGTCTGGCAACCAATACCTATTTGTCCACCGTGGGCCGCGATAAGGTTGGCTTCACCATCACGGGTAAAAATAGCGATGGCACGCCGCAGTATGTCAATGGTGTGCGCGGTGTCATCGAGCGCAACACCATGCGCTACTACCTTGCCATTGATGCCTATCTAGGTGGGTTGTCAGCACCCGCTCCCCAACAGTTCGAGAAACGGCTGAAGCTGGTGATTGACGCTACGGAAGAATACCCCCTGCAATTGCATGAGGTGGACAGACGCACCTATCTTGAAATGAAGCGGCATGAGCACCAGCGCCAACAACAATCGCAAGCCAGCTTGTAGTAATCGTCAGGCGGTTCATAATAAACGGCATAGGATATGCTGAGGAGTTGCGATGAACGATAAAGAACTTGTTGCACGGCATGCTGCCGTCATGGTCAAGGATGGCATGCTGGTGGGCTTGGGCACCGGTTCTACTGCCAATTATTTCATCGAAGAACTCGCGCGCCGCAAGCAGGAAGAAGGCTTACGTATTACAGCCGCCGCCAGCTCGGTCGTGAGTACCATCAAGGCCCGGCAATTGGGCTTGTCGCTCATAGGGATGGAACATCTGTCACGCCTGGATCTTTATGTGGACGGGGCAGACGAGGTAACGCCGGATTCCACCTTATTGAAAGGGCGCGGTTATGACCTGGTGCGCGAAAAGCTCATGGCCCGTGCTGCTGATGCCTTTATCGTGCTGGTGGACCAGAGCAAACTCACGAGCCGTATCGGCGAGCGTTATCCCATTCCGGTCGAAGTCATGCCTTTTGCCTGGCAGTTGGTCAAGCGGGTGCTGGAATCGTTAGGTGCACAAGGCGATCTTCGCCCCAACAGCGCTAAAGATGGGCTGGCGATTACTTCTCACGGCAGCCTGGTGCTGGATATGACTTTTGATGCGAACCTGCCAAGCAAGGCGCTGGATGAAATGCTCAACGCAACACCTGGAGTGGTCGAGCACGGGATATTCCGTGGCCTTGCAAATACGGTACTGATAGCAGCCAACGGTCAGGTGGAAGAGCGGCGAGTCGCCGCTTAATTAAGGCAGGGCTACTTGATGGCCTTGATCACCTTGTCGGTGATATCAGCCTTGGGACCTGCATAAGCGGCATTGCCGTACATCACGAGGTCATAGCCCTCGGCTTGAGAAACGGCAGTCACGGCTTTGTTGATGCGGTCCTGCAACCTGGCACGCTCTTCGCGTTTACGCAGCTCGAAATCCTCGGCCAGCTCGCGCTGCTGCCGTTGGAAATCCAACCGCAATTCCGAAATTTCGCGTGAGCGTGATTCGCGCGCAGTTTCCGACAAGGTCATCATATCCTTGTCCAAGGCAGCTTCCTTGTCATCCAGCTGCTTCTTGAGACGCTGCAGCTCGCTATTGCGCGGCGTGAATTCCTTTTTCAGTTTTTCACCGACAGCCATTGATGCAGGCGATTGCATGATCGCATCTATCTGCACATAACCGATCTTGGGCGCAGTCGCGTTATTCCCAGCGCCATTGGCAGCGAAACAGGGCAGGCTGAGCGCCAGCAATAATGAAAAGAACAGCTTTTTCAATGAAATCTCCTGAATGTACAGCATGCGTATGTTAACAGATTGAGCGGAAATCGCTCACCACCTGAGCCGAATCCAGGCTGTTTGACGGATGGTTGTTAAAACAATTCCCCGGTAGGCGGCGGCTCAGGCGGATAGGTGATCTGCAAGCCTTCCACCTTAGCGAAAGAGGTGAGTTTGTGGGGTTGGCGCTGCTCGGTGTTGACGATTTCTTCCACTGCAATGCCCCGGACAACCAGGGCGTCGGCAACCATGGATCGGTGGCAACGCCAAGGCACGGCTTCTGCGCACATGAGCGCGATCTGCTCCTGTTGCGCGAGTTCAATTGCCTCTTGCAGGCTGTGTTCAAACTCGGGTGTCTGCATGTAGTCGGCATAGCCGCGGAATGAAGTATTACGCCAGCCTTTGTTGGGCGAAGCGGCGGTGGTGTGCCGGAGGCCGCCCAGACCTGCAATATGCGTGTAGCGGATCCCGGCCTTAGCCAGCGATTCGGCGAATTCTTCCCGGTTGAATTGGGGGTTATGGCGTGAACGCGGCATGGTGCGGATATCGACCAGCCTGCCCACGCCATGCGCTTTGAGCAGGCCGATAAAAACGTCGATCGGGCGTGTCGAGTGGCCAATCGTGAAGATGCTGGGCTGGTGGTCAGGCATACCGGTTCATGCGTATTGCTTCCATGCTACAAGACTTTAACAAGGCTCAGGCCCAGCTTATGGGGGCTTCCACACATATTCGTGAGGATTTTTCTGCTTAAATTTTATGACGACATCCCTATACCATTTCCAGGAGACATCATGAAATTTACTCATTGGGCCCTGCTGGCCGTTCCAGCACTGCTGATCAATACTCCCGCAGCCGCAGGGAATGCCGCTGCAGGCAAAGGCCCAGAAGCTACCTTCAACGCAGTCTGTGCTGCTTGCCATGCCTCCGGTGCTATGAATGCCCCCAAAGTCGGCGATAAAAAGGCCTGGGCGCCACGCTTTGCCAAGGGCCAGGACACACTAATCAAGCATGCGATCAACGGCATCAATATGATGCCGCCAAAAGGCGGTGCAACCAATTTGAGCGACGCAGAAGTTGCCCAAACCGTTGTCTACATGGCTAACAAATCCGGTGCCAAATTCAAGGCTCCCAAATAACGCTTTTCCATCAGACTGCTTGATACTGAACTTGGTACGGCCACGTACATACAACCAGCTGTAGCACAGGTACGATAGTTTTGTGATCAAAACAAAGCCCTGATCAAAAGGGGCACTGGCAATAATTCATGGACGTTACCTACACTTCAGTACAAGCAGCTGGCTTAGCACGGAATCCTGATCAATCCGACAATTCCCGTTCCGAAGATACAGCGTCTCCCACCGATTGGGAGTCCGCAGCAGACAAGCGCCTGGGTGAAGTACACCGCAGCCTGGCCTGGTTCAATGCACGCAGGCTTGCGCCTGCGCAGGTCTCCGATAACTGGGAGCGTGAGCTCGACATGGAATACCGCATGCGGCTCACGGAAGGGCGCTTCCTGGAGCAGGAGCGACGCAAGGTCAGGCTGCTGGCCCAGCAGGCTCCGACTGAGCCGCGTGCCTTTGTCGAGTGGTTTGAAGGGCTGAAGGAAACAGGCCCCGGGCAGGGCGACCCATTATTTCCGTGGCTGGCCAAAAAGGCCTCACTGGAAGACATGCGCTGGTTCCTCACGCAAGAAGCCGCTGGTGAAGCTGGATTTGATGATCTCGTTGCCATGGCGCAGGTCAAGCTGCCCATCCAACCCAAGCTGGAGATGGCGCGCAATTACTGGGATGAAATGGGTCGCGGACACGAACGCGGCATGCATGGTCCCATGCTGTCCGCGGTTGTGCAGGATATGGAACTCAAGCCCACCATTGAAAACACCATCTGGCAATCGCTTGCGCTGGCCAATCTGATGGTTGGCCTGGCCGCAAACCGCCGTTATGCCTATCACGCCATCGGCGCTCTCGGCGTCATAGAGCTCACGGCACCCACACGTGTGGGCTTGGTCAATGATGGGCTCTCACGCCTTGATGTGCCCTTTGAAACACGCAAGTATTTCCAGTTGCATGCGACATTGGATATTGAGCACTCCAAGGCATGGAATGAAGAGGTGCTCTTTCCGCTGGTTAAAGCGGACCGCAACATTATGCAGTCCCTGGCGGAAGGCGCGCTGATGCGGCTTGCATGTGGCGCCAATTGCTTCGAGCAATACCGTAGGCATTTTGGCCTGGCCCGCGTGCACTAGCTGCGTTTACGCGATTCAATACGCGTTCATTCAGTCAGATAACCGAGTTTATCAAGGCCGCCCCACCCCCCGTTGCTGACACGCTCTCCAATATCGTTGCGATAGCGCAGATTGGGCGCTACGATCTTGCGCGCTACCTCATAGGCATTGAGGGAAGATTCTTTGACGGTAGCCCCTACGCCGGTGGCAACGCCCATATAGCCGTTCAAGCCGGTAGTGATCAACTGGCCATCGTGTAGGGCCACCTCGCCCAGACGAAAATGGTTGCGGTCGTTGGCTGTAAAGCTGTCCCTAAAAAAGATCGGCGTACCTTTGCCGATCTCTTCATAGCCCTGTTCATAGGGAAATGTCGGCACCGTCAGCACGATGCCTGTGGCAAAT
>Ga0196976_1000161_pt1 | contig 45639 bp, 42 predicted proteins | sample S3v_513CmetaG_FD_148644 | JGI IMG/M metagenome (GOLD analysis project Ga0196976, IMG submission 148644) | Soil microbial communities from Anza Borrego desert, Southern California, United States - S3+v_5-13C | ecosystem: Environmental > Terrestrial > Soil > Desert | place: USA: California... | reverse complement strand
TCCAGACGCAGGGACATCTTCGACACCTCCTGGAATGGCATGGCCAAGCCCTCGCTAAGCTTCGTCCACGCCCATATGTGTCAATGATGTCCCCGAACACCTGTAAAGGATGTCTCCGGTCTATACACGCAGCGAAAACCCAACGAGCCCGTCCCGCGTGCGGGTGCTCCGGCGACCTTGCCGACCGTCAGAATTCGTTGCTTCCTCTGACGACGCAGGTGTTGCCGTGTGCCGCGATGGTCAGGTGGGAGTTGGTGTTGAGCAGCCTGTCGGCGGGGTCGCCGGGCTGCGTGCCCCGGACCTCGCACTGTGCCCCGCCACTCACCGTCAGCCAGTCCAGGTGGGGGCCTTTGTATTCGAACCACCGGGCCTGCTGGGGAAACAGCTGGATGGTCATCCGCCCGCCCGTGTTCAGGAAGGGGATGCCCGTCGACGCCCTGGTGCCGACCTCCACGGTGAGAAGGTGCGAGGTCTCGTTGCGAAGCATCTTGCGTCCGGTATCCGGGTCGCGCTGGGCCATCGCCACCTGGGCGCCGAGCAGGGTCAAAAGGGCCAGCGGGGCCGCGACGAGTGCCTTGCGCATGGTGATGCTCCCCATCGGATTGAAACCGTCCCCGGCTTTGTGACGCCGGCGCGCCCAAGGTTCCCGGAACGACCGGCGACTTTCCTTCAGTCCCGCCGCAGGACCACGGTCAGGTTGTTGGCCGGCATCTCCACCACCTCGGCCAGACGCAGGCCGTAACCGGCGGCGGTCGCTTCGACTGCGGAAAGGTCGCGCACGCCCCAGGCCGGGTTGCGCGCGCGCAGGTCGGCGTCGAAGGCGGCGTTGCTGGGGGCGGTGTGCCGGCCGTCGCGCAGGAAGGGGCCGTAGAGCGTCAGCGGCCCGCCCACGGGAAGCAGGCGCGCAGCGCCCCGGAACAGGCCCAGCGCCGCCTCCCACGGGGCGATGTGGATCATGTTGATGCACACCACCGCGTCGGCGCGCGCCACCGGCCAATGTTCCGCCACGGCGTCCAGGTGCACGGGCGCAAGCAGGTTGGGAAGTGCCGCTTCGGCCGCCCAGGCGGCGGTGGAGGCGCGCAGGTCCGGGTCGGGGTCGCTGGGCTGCCACGTCACGCCGGAAAGTTCGGCGGCGAAGAAGGCGGCGTGCTGGCCGGTGCCGCTCGCCACCTCCAGCACCAGCCCTTCGGCCGGCAGGACACGGCGCAGCACGTCCAGGATTGCGGCGCGGTTGCGCTCGGCGGCGGGGGCGTGGCGCTTGGCCGCCTCTGGGTGGAGCGGGTCGAACATGGCGCCCAGCCTAATCCGCCGCCGCCCCGTCGCGCAACGCGTCCTCCGCACGCCGGGCCAGCACGGCACCGGCGGCCAGCACCAGCGTGCCCAGCAGCACGGCGGCGGCGGCGCCGAACAGCGCGGTGTCGAAGCTGCCGGTGCGCGCCACGGCGATGCCCGCCGGCAGCGGCCCGAGGATCTGCCCCAGCCCGTAGGCCGAGGTGAGCGCGCCGATCACCCGCGCCGAGCCGCCGGCCGACAGCGTCCGCCCGAGACCGAGCGTCAGCGTCACGATGCCCAGGAAGGTGGCGCCGAACAGCGCCGCGGAGACCAGCGCCGGGATCGGCCCGCCCGCCAGCGGCAGCAGGATGCCGACGGCCTGAAGCAGGTGCGCCAGGATCAGCGTGCGCCACAGCCCGAGACGCCGCCCGGCCGCCGCCCATGCCAAACCGGCCGGCATGGCCGCCAGACCGGCGACCATCCACGCCGCCTCGCCCACCGCCGTGGTGTCGGGCATCTGCTTCAGCATGGCGACCAGGAAGGTGCCGGTGACGATGTAGCCGCCGCCCTCCAGGAAATAGGCGATGGTGAGCAGGACCAGCGGCGCCGACATCCGTCCGCCCCCGCCCGCCTTGGCGGCGGGCGCGTGCGCCCCGGCCGGCTCGCGCACGCTCAACCACACCGGCACGGCCAGCAGCGCGCACAGCGCCCCCAGCGCCAGCCAGTCGCCGTCCCAGCCGAGCCGGCCGCCGAACAGCGCCACGAACAGGCCGGACCCGGCGATGCCCAGGCCGACGCCGCTGTACAGCCAGCCGGCCAGCGCGTCGCGGCCGGCGCGCGACAGCGCGTCCAGCACCATGGCGATGCCCAGGATGAAGACGCCGGCGCTCGCGACGCCGGAGGCGAAGCGGAGCACGGACCACAGGAGGAAGTCGGCGGTCAGCCCCATCGCCGCCGTCGTGGCGACGCTGGCGACCAGTGCGGCGCGGAACACCGTGGTGCGCACAGCACCATGCGGCACCAGCCCGGCGCCCAGCGCCCCCGCGAGGTAGCCGAGGTAGTTCAGCGAGGCGAGCAGGCCCGCGCCGTCGCCGCCCAGCCCGGTGGCGGCCTGCATGGCCGGCAGGATCGGCGTGTAGGCGAAGCGCCCCACCCCCATCGCCACCGCCAGCATCAGCACGCCACCCGTCAGCACGCGAACCATGTGCCCCTCCCTTTGTCGCAGCCACCAACATCGCCCGGCGGCGCCCGGCGGATCCAACGAAAGTTTCGGATGGCACCTATCGGTTCCCGTGATGGTTGGCCTATGATGGTCGGCCCGTGACGCCAGCCCGTGACGCCAGCCCGTGATGGATGATGGGCGCGAGGGGGGCGAATCGCCGGCTGCGGCGGATCCGCCCACATTTTCAGCGGGGTTGCGGCGTGTGGAGGCGGCGTGTTAGGCAAGCGCCGCGATTGGAGCGCCTCCGGCTCCGGCGTGCGCGCGGCGTCGCGGAACCCCAGGCCCGAAACCCGAGGCCCGATACGCCGGCCACTGGATTCGACTCGGGGCCACCGAGAGCGAACAAGGCCGGAACGCGGGAGAACAGCGGAGAACGAACCATGCCCTACGTCGTCACCGACGGCTGCATCAAGTGCAAGTACACCGACTGCGTCGAGGTCTGCCCCGTGGATTGCTTCTACGAGGGCGAGAACATGCTGGTCATCCACCCGGACGAGTGCATCGACTGCGGCGTGTGCGAACCGGAATGCCCGGCCGAAGCCATCGTGCCCGACACCGACGGGCAGGCCGAGACGTGGATGGAGCTGAACCGCGACTTCGCCGCCAAGTGGCCGAACATCACCCGCAAGAAGCCGGCGCCGGCCGACGCCGACAGCTTCAAGGGCGTGCCGGGCAAGTACGAGAAGTTCTTCAGCCCGAAGCCCGGCGAGAGCTGAACGCGCACCCGCCCACCCGCCGGCCGGGAAGCCCCCGGCCGGAGTCGGGTCTCCGCGTGGTTGTTCGGCATTTCATGTTGCCATGCAAAAAAATCGGATCGGCCATACCTACTATGGCGCTCGGAATCCGTACGGCTGCCTGCGCGTAACCTTTGTAACTCGGATGTAATATCGGTATACTCCGCGCCCGAAGCCGGCCTCCGCGCCATTGCCGGTTTTCATACTGAAAAAGGGCTCATGACTTCCACCGACGTCGTGGCGGACTCCATCTCCGCGGCGGGGTGGCGGCTGCAGGGCTCTTTTCGCTTCGTTCCACCGTGGCGGCAAAATGGCGTGATCGCGAGAAGAGAGCCAACCAAGATGTCGAACAAGCTTGAGTTCGAAGCCGGGGATTTCGTCGTTTATCCGGCCCATGGCGTCGGTCGAGTCGAGGGCGTGGAAACCCATCACATCGCCGGTCAGCAGATTCAGCTTTACGCGATCACCTTCGAGAAAGAGCGCATGACGCTCAAGGTGCCCGTCACGAAGGCCAAGAACTCGGGCCTGCGCCGCCTCAGCACCAAGGACCGGATCAAGGTGGCGCTGGAGACCCTGCAGGGCCGCTCGCGCATCCGCCGCACCATGTGGAGCCGCCGCGCGCAGGAGTACGAGGCCAAGATCAACTCCGGCGACCCCGTGTCGATCGCCGAGGTGGTGCGCGACCTGTACCGCGGCACCGACCAGTCCGACCAGTCCTACAGCGAGCGCCAGATCTACCAGGCGGCGCTGGAGCGCCTGGCGCGCGAGCTGGCCGCCGTCGAGAAGATCGACGAGCTGAAGGCCACCGAGCGCCTGGAGCAGGTCCTCAAGAAGGCCGCCTGATCATCCATCCTCAGGCGCGCTCTGGAAAGGGCGGTCCCGCAAGGGGCCGCCCTTTTGGTTTGGGCGGTCACAGCGTGCCGAACTCTTCCGCCACGCTCGGCCCTTCGGCGTTGAAGCTGATCCACAGTTCCATGGTGCGGTCCATGCGCGCCCGCATGTCGTCGCAGGGGCAGCGCTCCTCCGCGCCCGCGAACGCCGCCTCGGGCTGTGTGGCGGAACGCTTACGACCTGTCGCATCCATGCGCCTTCTCCCGACGTTGCCTCAGAGGCTATGCGTGTGGCACTGGCGACGTCAACGCGCGCCCGGCAACGGCCCCATCGGTCAGCGATAGGGGGCCACCGATGCACACAGATGGACACAGATTTTGTCAGATGCCTGCCGTTGCCGCAGGTCGGCACCCCATCGGCATTCATCTGTGTCTATCTGTGTTCATCTGTGGCTGAACATCCCCTCTGTCCGGCGCCCCTCCCGCAAGGCGCCGGAACGCCTCCGCCTTCCGGAGCACGCGGCCGTCCCTTTTCACCTTTCCACCCGCACGGGCACCGCATAGAGTGTTCGGCGGAATCCCAACCGCGCCGACCATGCCCGATCACGCATCGACCAACCCGCAGAAGTTCGTCGACCTCGGCCGTCCCCGGCGCATCTGGGCGCTGGCTTCCCTGCACGCCCAGCCCGACCACCTGCACGCGATGCACGAGGTGATCGGCGCCCGCTTCCAGCCCGGCGACCGGCTCGTCTACCTGGGCAACCTGATCGGCCGCGGGCCGCGCGTGGTGGAGACGGTGGACGCGCTGCTGGACTTCCGCCGGGCGCTGCTGTCCATGCGCGGCATGCTGGCCGAGGACATCGTGTACCTGCGCGGCGGGCAGGAGGAGATGTGGCAGAAGCTTTTGCAGCTGCACTTCGCCCCCAACCCGCGCGAGGTGCTGGAGTGGATGCTGCGCCAGGGCGTGGAGGCGACGCTGGCCGCCTATGGCGGCGTGGCCGAGCAGGGCATGGCGGCGGCGCGCGGCGGCACCATGGCGCTGAGCCGCTGGACGCAGGCGCTGCGCGCGGCCGTGCAGGCGCACCCCGGTCACGAAAAATTGTTCAGCTCGCTGAAGCGCGCGGCCTACACCGGCAACCCGGCGGGTAATCCGGCGGGCGAGGCCGGCGGCGTGCTGTTCGTCAACGCCGGCATCGATCCGGCGCGGCCCTTCGGCCACCAGGGCGACAGCTTCTGGTGGGGGGGCGCCGCGTTCTCGCGCATCGACGCGCCCTACGGCGGATTCCGCCGCGTCGTGCGCGGCTACGACCCGGCGCGCGGCGGCGCGCGGGTGGAGGATTTCACCGCCACGCTGGACGCCGGCTGCGGCCAGGGCGGGCCGCTGGTGTGCGGCGTCCTGGCGCCTTCGGGCGAGATCCTGGAGCTGTTCCAGGTCTGATCGCGCTCCATATCTTATCCGGCGGATCTTATCCGCTGGATCTTGTCCGGTGGCGCCCGCGCCCCGCGGCGGTTAATCCGTCCGCCCCAACCATCCGCCCATCATTTCCGCCCACCGCGGTGATCCGTTCCCGTGCCGTTTGCGTATCACGTGCAACGGGGCGGGAAAACGGCTGTTGTCCTTCCAGAACACCCGACGTTCGTGGAGCAGGACACAAGGCCGGCGAGACGGGAAGGAAGGGATACGGATGGCATATATCGACGATCCCGAGACTCAGAGAGCCAACCTGAGTTTCATCAAGGCCTCGATGCGCGAACCGCTGCTGTCGCGCGATCACGAATTCGACCTGGCGCGGAAATGGCGCGAGGACGGGGACGAGCGTTCCCTGCACGAGCTGGTCCGCGCCTACACCCGGCTCGTCGTTGCCACCGCCGCCCGCTTCCGCAACTACGGCCTGCCCATGGGCGACCTGGTGCAGGAGGGCAACGTCGGCCTGATGCAGGCCGCCAGCCGCTTCGAGCCGGACCGCGAGGTGCGCTTCTCCACCTACGCGGCGTGGTGGATCCGGTCGGCCATGCAGGACTACATCCTGCGCAACTGGTCGATCGTGCGCACCGGCACGACGGCGGCGCAGAAGTCGCTGTTCTTCAACCTGCGCCGCCTGCGCGCGCGCATCGAGAACGCCAGCCAGGCGAACGGCCTGACCAAGGAAGGCCGCGAATGGATCGCGACCGAGCTGCAGGTCGACGTCACCGAGGTGGAGGCGATGGAGATGCGGCTGGCGGCCACCGACCAGTCGCTGAACTCGCCGGTCGCCGACGGCTCCGACGAGGACTGGCAGGACTTCCTGGCCGACCAGCGGCCGAGCCCGGAAGACGTCGTCATCGGCATGCGCGACAGCAACACCCGCTCCCAGTGGCTGGCCGAGGCGCTGGGCGAGCTGTCCCCGCGCGAGCGCACCATCATCCAGGAGCGCCGCCTGCGCGAGGAAGGCGCCACGCTGGAAGAACTGGGCCGCGAGCTGGGCGTCAGCAAGGAGCGCGTGCGCCAGCTGGAGCACCGCGCCATGCTGAAGCTGCGCCAGTCCATGCTGAAGCGCGTCGAGGGCTACGAGGACCTGCTGGTCGAGGCGTGACGGGCCGACGTTGGGTTTTCGCTGCGCTCAACCCAACCTACGGGCGCATCCGTAGGTTGGGTTGAGCCGCAGGCGAAAACCCAACGCCCTTCCTCCAACGCCCTTTCAGCCTCGTTACGCTCCCGAAACTTCCCGCGCCGCGTCCGCTCCCACGTCCATCCGCCAGACTTCCGTCGTGTCTCCCCGCCCGCGCAGGCTGTAGCGGCCTATGGCGTGCATGGCGCCCTGCGTGCCCAAGTCGGCGTGCCGCGCGGTGGCGGCGCTGGCCAGCACGATCACCTCGCTGTCGCCCTGCAGGCCGGACGCCAGCTCCTCGATGCGGGCGGCGACGTTCACCGTGTCGCCGACGATCGTGTAGTTGATGCGGCTGGCCGAGCCGATGTTGCCCACCACCACGGGGCCGGTGTGCAGCGCGATGCGCACGCGGATCGGCGCCAGACCGGCCGCCGCGCGGCGGCGGTTGTCGGCGTGCAGGACGCGGGCGATGGCGTGCGCGGCGCGCAGCGCGCGGGCGGCGTGGTCCGCCTGCTCCTCCGGCGCGCCCCAGAAGGCCATGATGCTGTCGCCGATGAACTTGTCGACGGTGCCGTCCTCCACCTCGATGCAGGACGCAAGGCGCGTGAAATGGTCGTTCAGCAGCGCCGCCGTGTCCGCCGCGCCTAAGTGCGCGGCGAGGCGCGAGAAGCCGCGGATGTCGGTGAACATCACCGTCACCTCCCGCTCCTCCGAGCCCAGGCCGGCGTCGCCGCCGCGCCGGTGCATCAGGCGCAGCACCAGCGCCTTGGGCACGTAGGTCTCGAACCAGCGCAGGCCGGCCACCATGGCGTTGAAGGCCGCCGCCGCGCGGCCGAGTTCCTCCAGGCGCGAGTCCGGCAGCTCCGTCACCTCGCGGAACTCGAAGGCGCGCACGCGGTCGGCCGCGTCGGCCAGCAGCTTGACCTGCCGGCTGATGCGCCGCCCGACCACCAGCGCCGCCGTCACCGAAACCAGCAGGATGCCCAGGCCGGCCAGCGCGGTGGTGTACAGCCGCTCGACCTCGGCGCCGGCCTGATCGGCGGGCAGCGCGATGCCCACCGTCCACTCCTGCCGCCCATAGCCGGCCATGCCGCGCAGCAGGACCAGCATGTCGTCGCCGCCGACCGGCACCATGCGCACCTCCGTGCGCTTGCGCAGGCTCTCCATCGCGCGGCCCTTGGCCCACAGGGCGGTCAGCGCGGGGTCGTCCACCTGGTCGGTGCGCGGCAGCGGCACGCGGTCGCCGTTGCCCGAGAAGTCGAAGCGCAGGGTGGCCAGCGACGGGTGCGCCAGCACGTGGGCGCGGTCGTAGAGCACGAAGGCGTTCAGCCCCTGCTCCACGTAGAGGTTCGACAGGAAGCGCGACAGGTCGCCCAGCGACACCGCCACCGCCACCTGCCCCAGGTAGCGGCCCTGCCGCCGCACCGGGTGGAACAGCGCCAGATAGCTGGTGCCCGCCTCCTGCGACCACAGCGGCTCGGCCCAGCGCGGCGCCGTGCGTTCGGCGCCGTCCAGCGCTTCAGGCGGCAGGTCCTTGGCGCCGCGCAGGTCGACGGCGTGCACCGTCAGCGCGGTTTCGTTGCGCCCGACCCGCACGCCGGTGAGGTCCGGCCCGAAGAAGCCCACGCCGGTGACATCCGGCACCGCCGACAGCGCGCCGCGCAGCGTGTCGCCCAGGCGCGCGCGGTCCGCGGGATCCAGGTCGCCGCGCTCGATCAGGCCGGCGATGGTCTTCGCCATGTCGTTGGCGGGGTCGAGCTGGTGGCGCACCCGCACCTCCACCCCGGCCAGCGCCAGATCCGCCTTGTCGTTGAGCAGCGTCAGCGTGTTGCGGCCGGCGCTGACGAGGCCCAGCACCAGCACGCTCGCCACCGCCGCCAGCATCAGCGCGCCGAAGCCGGCCACCAGCACCGCCGCGATCGGCAGGCGGAGGCGGCGGCGCCGCGTGGCCGGGGCGGGCGCGGCTTCGGATGCGGCGGGCTCGGACATGCCGGGCAGCCTAGCCACGCACGCCGCCCCCGTCCACCGCCCAGCGCCCGCCGCCGCCGGATTGTTTCAGGCCGGCTCGCCTGACCGGGCGCCGCGTTCCGCCGTTGGTGGCACCACCCACCCCGATCGATTTCTCCCACGACCGTAATCCGCATGCTGAATTGAGGTGCAACCGGATCCCCGCAATCTTTGCACGCAAAGAACGCCACCATGCGGGTTCCAGACCATGCAGTACCATTTCGGAAGCGCGCTCGACGATACGCTGACCGGCGGCGTTGAGAACGACCTGATGTACGGCTATGCCGGCCACGATGACTTGCGCGGCGGGGCCGGCGACGACACGCTGGACGGCGGCGAGGGCGGCGACCGGCTGGACGGCGGCGACGGCGACGACCGCCTCGCCGCCTATGGCCCCGACACGGCGCTGATCGGCGGGGACGGCAACGACACGGTGGAGGTCGCGACGTCCGACACGGTCGACCTGACCGGCGCCACCACCAGCGGCGTCGAGCGCCTGGAGATGACCGGCGGCGGCTACCACGAGGTGCGGCTGACCGCCGAGCAGCTGGCCGGCATCGGGGAGGTCACCGGCGGCGCCGGCCTGGACCTGCTGATCGTGGAGGGCGACGCGGACCTGGGCGGCGTGAGCATCGCCGGCGTGGAGAAGCTGGTCTTCCTCAGCGGCAACCCCGACCTGCGGGGTGCGGCGCTGGACGGCGTGGAGACGATCGAGGCGACGACGCCCAACACCACGCTGGTCCTGGACGACACGCAGCTGGCCGGCCTGTCCACCATCACCATGGACCCGGACACCGACGGCGCCGAGCATCCGGACGAGGTCGAGATCCACGTCACCGGGACCGGCGGCACCATCGATTTCGGCCACATCGCCCTGCAGGGCGTGGAAGGGGCGCGCCTCATCGGCTCGGCCGGCAACGACGTGCTGATCGGCGCCGCCGGCCTGGACGGGCGCGTGACGATCGACGGCGGCGACGGCGACGACACGCTGCGCGGCGCCGCCATCATGCGCGGCCAGGGCGGCGACGACGTGTTCGAGATCGACGTGTTCGAGATCGCGGCCGGCACCGCCGACACCAGCGTCGACTTCGCGCTGGGCGACGTGATCCGCATCGACGGGCTGACCCTGTCCGGCCCGGTCACCGCGGGCGACGGATCGGCCCTGTTGGAGGGGCAGGTGCAGCTGCGCACCGATGGGGGCCTGTCGTACTTGGAGATCGGCACCGATTCCACGCCCGGCGCCGACATGCAGGTGGCGCTGAACGGCGCCTTCGAGGCCGGCCGCTTCGCGGTGTCCGGCGGCGACATCACCTACACGCCCCCGCCGCCCCCGCCCGCGTCCAGCAACGGCGATGACGGCGGGAACGGCGGCGGCGACGCCCCGCCCGTTGCCGCCGGCCCCATCCTGGGTTCCCCCATGGGCGAGATCATGGCCGCCGGGGTGGACGACGACACGCTGTATGCCGGCGAGGGCGACGACACGGTGATGGGCGGCCTGGGCGCCGACATGCTGTACGGCAACCAGGGTGCCGACGTGATCTACGGCAACATCGGGTCCGACACGATCTTCGGCGGACAGGACACCGACACGCTGTTCGGCGGGCAGGACGCCGATGCGCTGTTCGGCAATCTGGCCAGCGACGTGCTGTACGGCAACCTGGGCGCCGACAGCCTGTTCGGCGGCCAGGGGGACGACACGCTGTTCGGCGGGCAAGGCGACGATGTGATCGCCGGCAACCTGGGCAACGACGTTCTGGCCGGCAACCTGGGCGCCGACACCTTCGCCTTCGCGCCGGGCGGCGGGGCGGACGTGGTGAGCGACTTCCACGCCGACCAGGGCGACCGGCTGCAGATCGCCGCCGGCATGACCTGGACGGTCAGCGTCGGGGCCACCGGTGCGGTGGTGTCCTTCGGCAACGGCGACCAGGTGACCCTGGCCGGCATCAACGCCCAGGACGTGCAGGTGAGTTGGTTCGTGACGGCGTAGGGCGCCCATTGATCCCTCCCCTGCCGCCGGCGCTACGTGATGCACACATCATGGCGGACGCTGAAAAAGCCCTTCTCCCCTTGAGGGAGAAGGGTTGGGATGAGGGGTCATTACCGCCGGAAGGCGGGAAGAGAGTCATTCTTCCGCCCTGCCGGGCGTAACCACCCTCACCCCAACCCCTCTCCCCTCAAGGGAGAGGGGCTTTTTTCTTCGCTACATCAACATATTAGCGTCCTCTAGAAGATGTGTGCATCACGTAGCACCTCCGGCGGGGGAGGGAAGCCAGTGGAACTGGCAGGGTGGGGGCCAGTTGCTGGCGAGGATCAGCGACCTCCAGGTTGCCAATCGGCGTGGGCTCCCAAATTCATCGGAGCACGTATACACTGGACCGCTGAACGAGAAAGGTCCTATGGAACCGCGCGTGCTGGACGGAAGAGAAACGGAAGCAGAAGCTCGGACCGCCTTGCGTCAGGCCGTCGAGGAAGCTGATGATTGTTCCGAAAGCCTGGACGTCGAGGATGTATTCTCCGACATACGGAAGATGCTGACGGAAATGTATGGCCTGACGAGGTAGAGACCAGCGAGCGGTCCGTAGGTTGGGTTGAGCGCCAGTGAAAACCCAACGCCTTGGCATTGCGGACACGTTGGGTTTTCGCCTGCGGCTCAACCCAACCTACGGGTCTTTCACCGAAGCTGGGGCACCGGCAATCCCTTCTGATCTTTCAATCTTCTGATCTTCGTGTTTTTGATCAGCCCCCTTCCCGCCAGCCGATGCGCCGCTGATCCTCGCCAACAACTGGCCCCCACCCTCCCACGCTTCGCGTGGGTCCCTCCACGGTCGCTCGCAAGTCTCGCGACCGCGTTTCGCCTACGATCGCTTTCAGCGCTCGTTGCCTACGGCACCGGCTCAACGCCCCCGCCGGAGCGAGGGAGGGGTTTGTGTCCTACCCCCGCACCCGCGCCGGGTTGCCGACCACGGTGGCGCCGGGGGGGACGTCGCGGGTGACGACGCTGCCGGCGCCGATCACGGCGTCGTCGCCGACCGTGACGCCGGGCAAGATGATGGCGCCGCCGCCGATCCAGACGTTGGCACCGATGCGCACCGGCTTGCCGCTCTCGTAGCCGGCGCGGCGGAGCGCCGGGTCGCGCGGGTGGTCGGCGGTGTAGATCTGCACGGCCGGGCCGATCTGGCAAAGATCGCCGATCTCGATCCCGACGACGTCCAGGAACACGCAGTTGAAGTTGACGAACACCCCGCTGCCCAGGCGGATGTTGAAGCCGTAGTCGCAGAAGAACGGCGGGCGGATGACCGTGTTCTCGCCGACGGACGCCAGCAGTTCGCGCAGCAGCGCGGCGCGGTCGGCGTCGATGCCGCCGCTGTTGTAGGCGTCCAGCAGCCGGTGGGCGCGCCGCTGGTCGGCCGCGATCTCCGGGCCGACGGCGCGGTACAGCTCACCGGCCAGCATCTTCTCCTTTTCCGATCGTTCGGCCATGCGTCCTCCTCCTGCCTACCGGGCGAGGAGGCCCCGCAGCCGGTACAGTTCCTCCAAGGCCTGGCGCGGCGTCAGGTCGTCGGGGTTGACGGCGCGCAAAGCCTCCTCAACAGGCGACGGCGCCGCCGGTGCCGGGGTCGCCGTGGCGGCCGGCGCCGGGGCGGGGCGCTTCAGCGCGGCGCTGAACAGCGGCAGGTCCTCGGCAAGGCGCAGGATGGCGGCGTTCTGCTCGCCGGATTCGAGGATGGTCAGCACCTCCTCGGCGCGGCCCACCACCGCGCCGGGCAGGCCGGCCAGCTTGGCGACGTGGATGCCGTAGCTGCGGTCGGCGGAGCCCGCCGCCACCTCGTGCAGGAAGACCACGTCGCCCTGCCATTCCTTGATGCGCATGGTGTGGCAGCTGAGCGCCGGCAGCTTGGAGGCCAGCATCGTCAGCTCGTGGTAGTGCGTGGCGAACAGCGCGCGGCAGCGGTTGACGTCGTGCAGGTGCTCCACGCACGCCCAGGCGATGGACAACCCGTCGAAGGTGGCGGTGCCGCGCCCGATTTCGTCCAGGATGACCAGCGCGCGCGGGCCGGCCTGATTGAGGATGGCCGCCGTCTCCACCATCTCCACCATGAAGGTGGAGCGGCCGCGGGCGAGGTCGTCGGCCGCACCCACGCGGCTGAACAGCCGGTCGACCACGCCGATGTGCGCCTGATCGGCGGGCACGAAGCTGCCCATCTGCGCCAGCACGGCGATCAGCGCGTTCTGCCGCAGGTACGTCGACTTACCGGCCATGTTCGGGCCGGTCAGCAGCCACAGCCGGTTGTCCGGGGCGAGGTCGCAGTCGTTGGCGACGAAGGGGCCGCTGTTGGCCCCCTCCAGCACCGCCTCCACCACCGGATGGCGGCCGCCCCGGATGTCGAAGGCGAGGCTGTCGTCCACCACCGGGCGGCTGTAGCGCCGCTCCGCCGCCAGTTCGCCCAGCGACAGCGACACATCGAGTGCCGCCAGCGAGCGCGCGGCCGTGGCGATGCGGTCGGCCTGGTCGGCGACCAGGGCCACCAGCTCCTCGAACAGCTGCATCTCGACGGCCAGCGCCTTGTCGGCGGCCTCGGAGATGCGGCGTTCCAGGTCCGACAGCTCGACCGTGCCGAAGCGCACCGCGTTCGCCATGGTCTGGCGGTGCATGAACATCTCGCGGTTCTTGCCGGACAGCAGCTTGTCGGCGTGCGTCGCCGTGACCTCGATATGATAGCCAAGGACGTTGTTGTGCTTGACCTTCAGCGCCGGGACGCCGGCCAGATCGGCGTACTTGGCCTGCAGCCCGGCGATCAGGCGCCGGCTCTCGTCGCGCAGCGTGACCAGCTCGTCCAGCGTGTAGGAGTAGCCGGGGGCGATGAAGCCGCCGTCGCGGGCCAGCAGCGGCAGGTCGGGCGACAGCGCCTGCCCCAGCCGGTCCACCAGCTCGTGATGCTCGCCCAGGCCGCGCGCCACGGCGGCCAGCCCGTCGGGCAGCGGGGAGAGCGTGCCGCCAGCGGTGAGCAGCATGCGCGCCTCCATGGCGCGGGCGAGGCCGTCGCGCACGGCCGCCACGTCGCGCGGGCCGCCGCGGCCCAGCGTCAGGCGGGAGAGGGCGCGTTCCAGGTCCGGGCAGCGCTTCAGCACCTCGCGCGCGTCGGCGCGCAGACGCTCCTCCGTCAGGGCGAATTCCACCATGTCCAGGCGCTTGGCCACCGCCGCCGGGTCGGTCAGCGGGGCGGACAGGTGGGCGGCCAGCAGGCGCGCACCGGGGCCGGTCACCGTGCGGTCGATGGTGGCCAGCAGGCTGCCGCGCCGCTCCCCCGTCAGGGTGCGGGTCAGTTCCAGGTTGCGGCGGGTGGCGGCGTCGATCTCCATGACGGCGCCGGGGCCGACGCGGCGCGGGTGGGCGATGCGCGGCAGGCGGCCCTTCTGCGTCAGCTCGACGTAGGCGACCAGCGCGCCGGCCGCCGCGACCTCCGCCCGGCCGAAGGAACCGAAGGCGTCCAGCGTGCCGACGCCGTACAAATCCAGCAGGCGCTGCCGGCCGTTTTCCGAGTCGAAGCGCGGGTTGGGCTGGACGGTCAGCCGCTCCTTCCACTCGGCCCACAGCTCGAACAGGTCGGGGGCCTGGGTCAGGCGTTCGGGGGCCAGCACCTCCTGCGGGTCGAGGCGGGTCAGCGCCGCGGCGAGGCCCGCGCGCTCCACCGGCTGCACCACCAGCTCGCCCGTGGACAGCTCCAGCCACGCCAGGCCCAGGGTGCCGGCCACTTCCGTGACCGCGGCCAGCCAGTTGGAGGAGCGGGCGTCGAGCAGCGAATCCTCGGTCAGCGTGCCCGGCGTGACGATGCGGATGACGCCGCGCTTCACCACCGACTTGGCGCCGCGCTTCTTCGCCTCCGCCGGGTCCTCCATCTGCTCGCAGATGGCGACGCGGAAGCCCTGGCGGATCAGGCGCTGAAGGTAGTTCTCGTGGCTGTGGACGGGGACGCCGCACATGGGGATGTCCTCGCCCAGGTGCTGGCCGCGCTTGGTCAGCGCGATGTCCAGCGCGCGCGCCGCGTTCACCGCGTCGTCGAAGAACATCTCGTAGAAATCGCCCATCCGGTAGAACAGCAGGCAGTCGGGGTGCGCCTGCTTGATCTCCAGGTACTGCGCCATCATCGGCGTGGCGTTTTCGGGAACGGCGAGGGCGGTGTCGGACACGGGCGGGCGCTCGAAGGTCTATCGGGGTATGTCGGGGTGGCGACCCTAGCATGGGATGGGCGCTGGCGCACCGGCCCTGCGGTCCGCTAGAATCGGTGTCCTGAAACTCGGGAGGGAACGGCCATGACGCAAGCGCCGGAGAGCGGAACCTCGCAGGACATCAGCGAAGTGGTCGCCGTGTTCGAGACGCGCGCCGCGTTCGACCAGGCGGTGGCGGAGCTGCTGGCCCAGGGCTTCGCGCGCGAGGACATCAGCGTGCTGGCCAGCCACACCTCGCTCGACGCCGCCCAGCCGGCGCCGCCGCGCGACGAGGCGCTGACCGGGCTGGTGGGGGAGATGAAGTACGCCTTCCCGCTGACCACCGCCGGCCTGATCGCCATCGTCGGCGGGCCGATCACCGCGCCGCTGGCCGCCCTGGTGGCCGCTGGCATCGGCGGCGCCGCCATCAAGGAATACCTGGACGAGCTGACCAGCCACCCGGAGCCCGACGAGTTCGCCAACGCGCTGGAGGCCGGCGGCGTGATCCTGTGGGTGCGGGTGCCCGACCCGGCGGCGGAGCGCACGGCCGGCACCATCCTGGAACGCTGCGGCGGCAAGAACGTCCACCTCGCCGTGCGCGAGGCTTAGGCGGGCATCTCCTGCCGCAAGGCGCGCGCGGCGACGGCCAGGGGGTCCTCGCCGGGCGCGCAGGGGTTGGCCAGCACCGCCTCCGGCACGTGGGATGCCACGTAGTCGGCCAGCGAGTCGTGCATGGGGATGATCATGCCGATGCGGGTCAGCGTCGCCACCTTCTTCACCTGCCCGTCGGCCACCACCAGCGCCAGCGCCTTGCCGGCCGCCGCCGCCTCGCCGTTGATCACCAGCAGCATGCCCACACCGGCGGAATCGATGAAGTCCAGCCGCGACAGGTCGATGACGCAGCGGCGGTCGGGGCCCTGCTTGATGTCGGCGATGAGATCGCGCACCCCGTCGCCGTCCTGGCCGGTGAAGCGGCCGGTGACGTCGATCCGGGCGAAATGCCGCTCGCTGGTCTTACGGTAGAACACGCCACCTCCCGATCGATGCCCCGCGCCCATGATCCGCGCCCATGCCCCCACGCAGAGTGCGTGATTCCGTCCGCCGCCGCAACGGCGCACATGGCCTTTGGTCATGCCGTCGCACCCACCCTTCGGCGGAGGCCGCCCGGCCATAGGGCGGGGTGTGGATACCGACTTTCGTTTTCCCCAGAATCTGGGGGTAACTCTGTGGGCGAATCTGTGCGTGCCCGTCCCGACTCGCTGTGACCGTGGGGGATCGGGAAGGTTTGCACAAAATTTAGGCCGCGCGTGAAGCGACGGGAGTCCAGCGTTTTCGCGGGTTTCGGCTCGAAAACCGCCCCCGTACGTAACGGAATGGTCACACCAGGCCTGTCAAGCCCGCACGCGCCGGCGATGTGCAAAACTCTCCGGATCCCGAGTCGCGGTGCCCATCCTAAGGTGATCGCTTGACGGCCGCCCGCGCCGGATCTAAAACCGGCGGCACGTGGTGATTTGGTCGACCGGCTTGCGGGCCACGTAAAACAATCCGCTAAAAAGGTCCGAGCCGCGTCCGCGCCTCGACCCAACGGTCGGGGCGTTTTTGTTGTCCGGGTCGCCCCACCCGGACCGAAGGAGACGGCGACATGACGCGCACCACTCACCGCACCCCAAACGTGGCGAACCTCCGCCCCCGCTCCAAGCTGGTGCACGGCGGCACCCGCCGCTCCGGCTTCGACGAGACGTCGGAGGCGCTGTTCCTCACCTCGGGCTACGTCTACGGCTCGGCCGAGGAGGCGGAGCAGGCCTTCCTCAACGACGGGCAGCGCCACGTCTACTCGCGCTTCCGCAACCCGACCTCGGCCATGTTCGAGGACCGGCTGGCGGCGTACGAGGGGGCGGAGTGGGCCTACGCCACCACCACCGGCATGGCCGCCGTGTTCGCCGCGCTGATGTGCCACCTGAAGGCCGGCGACCGCATCGTGGCGCCGTGGGGCCTGTTCGGTTCGTGCCTGCACATCGTCAAGAACCTCTGTCCGCGCTACGGCGTCGAGCCGGTGCTGGTCGACGGCGCCGACCTGTCGCAGTGGGAGGAGGCGCTGTCCAAGCCGACCGCCGCGGTGTTCCTGGAGACGCCGTCCAACCCCTGCCTGGAGATCGTCGACCTGAAGGCGGTGTGCGACCTGGCGCACAAGGCTGGGGCCAAGGTGGTGGTCGACAACGCCTTCGCCACGCCGGTGCTGCAGCGCCCGCTGGAGATCGGCGCCGACGTCGTCGTCTATTCCGCCACCAAGCACATCGACGGCCAGGGCCGCTGCCTGGGCGGCATCATCCTGACCGACGCCAAGTTCGGGTCGGAGGTCGTGCACCCCTTCCTGCGCCACACCGGCCCGACCATCAGCCCGTTCAACGCCTGGGTCCTGCTGAAGGGGCTGGAGACGCTGGAACTGCGCGTCGGCGCCCAGGGTGCCGCCGCCGCCACGGTGGCCGAGTACCTGGAGGGGCACCCGAAGGTCGCCCGCGCCCTCTACCCGACGCTGGCCAGCCACCCGCAGCACGATCTGGCGCGCCGGCAGATGACCGGCGGCGGCACCATGGTGTCGTTCCACGTGAAGGGCGGCAAGGACGGGGGCGGCAAGGACGAGGCGTTCCGCCTGATGAACGCGCTGGAGATGGTGCTGATCTCCAACAACCTGGGCGATTCCAAGAGCCTGATCACCCACCCCTGGACCACTACGCACGGCCGCATCCCGGAGGACGAGAAGCGCCGCGCCGGCATCACCCCCAGCCTGATCCGCCTGTCGGTCGGCCTGGAGGACCCGCAGGACATCATCGACGACCTGGAGCGGGCACTGCTGTCCGTGTAGCCGCGGATCGTGTAAAGGAACCCCCGCGCCGGCCGGCCCGTTGTCGGTGGGCCTTCCGCACCGCAACGAGGACACCGGACATGACGGCTCGCGCAGCACGAACCAGGGGCCGCCGCCGGCACGCCGCCATCTCGCCGATGGCGGTGGTCGGCACGCTGATGCGCACGGCGAGCCAGCACGGCGAGATGGGCATCGCCGCCGCGCGCACCATCGGCTACCGCACCGCCATGATGGCCGGCGTGCTGCACGACCCGCGCGAGCTGACCAACCCCGAGTTCGTGCTGATGGGCACGGAGAAGGTGGAGGCGGCGGCCAAGGCCGCGCACGCCTTCGCCCTGGGGCTGGCCGACCTGCAGGACGCCTGGGTCAGCCTGTGCACGCTGCCGGTCCGCACGCTGCAGGCCGTGGCCACGGGCGGCTTCGACTGGCAGCGGGCACCCCTGGAGCTGTGGAGTTTGCAGACCCGCATCGTCGAGGACACCATGGCGGCCAGCATGCGCTTCGCCCAGTCGGCCGCCAGCCTGGCCGGCGCCGGCCTCGCCCCCATCCACCGCACCGCCAGCGCCAACGCCCGGCGGCTGGAGCGCCGGCACGGGCGCTGAGCCCCAGGGGAATGGCCCGTAGGTTGGGTTGAGTTCTCACCGGCGAGCGCGCCGACCCGCAGCGGGATGAAACGAGGGCAAAGCCCCTCTCCCCTCGCGGGAGAGGGGTTGGGGAGAGGGGGATTACCGGCGGCAGCCGGGACAAGACTCTCTTCCGCCCTGCCGGGCGTAACCACCCTCTCCCCAACCCCTCCCCCGTCAAGGGGGAGGGGCTATGAGGAGCGCCTGCCTCTTGTTTCTTCTTAGGCGAAGCCGAAAACCCAACATGCTTGCGGCGGGAAGACGTTGGGTTTTCGCTGGCGCTCAACCCAACCTACGGGCGCGTGCGCCCTGCGGGGAAAGCGACTATAGTCGGGCGTTCCGCCGCCAAGGTTCGAAAGCATGCTCTCCCCCCGCGACACCGCCGTCACCGCCGCCCCGCCGGACATCCCCAACAAGCGCGCCATCATCTCGCGCCGCAAGCTGGTGGGGGAGTTGGAGGCGCTGGTCGACACGCACGGCACCGGCGACGCGCTGCGCCCGCACCTGATCGCCTGCCTGCGCGCCGCGCTGAACGCCGGCCGCGCCGAGGTGCGCGCCCGCTTCGAGGCCGGCGCCACGGGCGAGGAGTGCGTGCAGCAGAACTGCTACCTGGCCGACCGGCTGATCGTCTCGCTGGCCGATTTCACCATCCTGCACATCTTCCCCAGCGCCAGCCCGACCACCGGCGAGCAGTTCGACATCGCCGCCACCGGCGGCTACGGCCGGGGCGAACTGGCGCCGTCGTCCGACATCGACCTCCTGTTCCTGTTACCCTACAAGCGCACGCCGCGCGTGGAGCAGGTGGTGGAGTACATGCTCTACGTCCTGTGGGACTTGGGCATCAAGGTGGGCCACGCGGTGCGCAGCGTGGACGAGTGCATCCGCCAGTCGAAGGCCGACATCACCATCCGCACGGCGGTGCTGGAGTCGCGCTACCTGTGGGGGCCGCGCGCGCTGTTCCAGGACCTGAAGAAGCGCTTCGACAAGGAGGTGGTGGCCGGCACCGGCCCCGCCTTCGTCGAGGCCAAGCTGGCCGAGCGCGACAACCGCCACCTGAAGCTGGGCGACAGCCGCTATGTGCTGGAGCCCAACCTGAAGGACGGCAAGGGCGGCCTGCGCGACCTGCAGACGCTGTTCTGGATCGCCAAGTACCTCTACCGCGTCGACGAGGTGGCGGAACTGGTCGCCAAGGGCGTGCTGCTGCCGGAGGAGGCGCAGCGCTTCGCCAAGGCGCAGAACTTCCTGTGGACGGCGCGCTGCCACCTGCACTACCTGACGGGCCGCATGGAGGACCGCCTGACCTTCGACGTGCAGTCGGAGATCGGGGCGCGCATGGGCTACACGGAACACGCCGGCACCAAGGGCGTCGAGCGGTTCATGAAGCACTATTTCCTGGTCGCCAAGGACGTGGGCGACCTGACGCGCATCTTCTGCGCGGCACTGGAGGCCGAGTCGAAGCGACCGCCCAAGTTCAACATCATGCGGCTGGCCGCACTCGCCCGGCGCAAGGACATCGAGGGCTTCGTCGTCGACGGCGAGCGGCTGAACGTCCGCCACGACAAGCAGTTCAAGGAACAGCCGATCGACATGATCCGGCTGTTCCACGTGGCCCAGCAGAACGACGTCGACATCCACCCCAACGCGCTGAAGGCGATCACCCGATCCCTGTCGGCGCTGGGGGCCAAGGTGCGCAACGACCCGGAGGCCAACCGGCTGTTCCTGGAGATGCTGACCGGCCCCAAGGACCCGGAGATCACGCTGCGCCGCATGAACGAGGCGGGCGTGCTGAGCCGCTTCCTGCCCGACTTCGGGCGCGTCGTGGCGCAGATGCAGTACGACATGTACCACGTGTACACCGTGGACGAGCACACGCTGTTCGCCATCGGCATCCTGCACAAGATCGAGCAGGGCGAGCTGAAGGACGAGCTGCCGCTGAGCACCGAGGTGATCCACAAGGTGGTCTCCAAGCGGGCGCTGTACGTCTCGGTCCTGCTGCACGACATCGCCAAGGGGCGCGGCGGCGACCATTCGGTGCTGGGTGCGCGCGTGGCGGAGAAGCTGTGCCCGCGCCTGGGCCTGACGGCCGAGGAGACGGAGACGGTGGCGTGGCTGGTGCGCTGGCACCTCGCCATGTCGCAGGTGGCGTTCAAGCGCGACCTGGAGGACGAAAAGACGGTGCGCGACTTCGTGGCGCTGGTGCAGTCGCTGGAACGGCTGCGCCTGCTGCTGGTGCTGACCGTCGCCGACATCCGCGCCGTCGGCCCGCAGCGCTGGAACAACTGGAAGGCCACGCTGCTGCGCGAGCTGTTCAACCGGTCCGAAGAGCTGATGTCCGGCGGCCTGACGACCGAAGGGCGCGGCCGGCGCATCACCATCGCGCAGGAGGCCCTGCGGGACGAGTTGAAGGCCGACTTCACCCCGGCCGAGTTCGACGCGCACCTGGCGCTGGGCTACCCCGCCTACTGGCTGGCCTTCGACACCGACACGCTGGCCCACCACGCCCGCCTCGTGCGCGACGCCGAGCGGGAGGACCGCGGGCTGACCGTCGACACCCGCATCGACCGCGGGCGCGCCATCACCGAGGTGACGATCTACACCACCGACCACCACGGTCTGTTCTCCCGCCTTGCCGGGGCGCTGGCCGCCTGCGGGGCGGACATCGTGGACGCGAAGATCTTCACCATGACCAACGGCATGGCGCTGGACGTCTTCTCGGTGCAGGACGCGGTGGCCGGCGGCGCCTTCGAGGGCGGCGACAAGATCGCGCGGCTGGCGGTGACCATCGAGCAGGTGCTGGGCGGGCAGCTGAAGACCCTGCGCGAGCTGGGCAACCGCCGCACGACGCTGACCAGCCGCACGCGCGTCTTCCACGTGCCGCCGCGCGTGCTGATCGACAACGCCGCCTCCACCACCCACACGGTGATCGAGGTGAACGGCCGCGACCGGCCGGGGCTGCTGTACGACCTGACGCGGGCGCTGTCGAACGTCGCCTTGCAGATCTCGTCGGCGAAGATCTCGACCTACGGCGAGAAGGCGATCGACGTCTTCTACGTCAAGGACGTCTTCGGGCTGAAGGTGTCGCACGAGGGCAAGCTGGCGCAGATCCGCGAACGCCTGCTGCACGCGCTCGCCGACCCGGCCGGCGAACCGCCGGCCCCGCCCCGCGAGAAAACGGCGCCGCGCCGGCGCCGGCCCGTGGACGCGGCGGATTGAGGCGTTTTGCCCCCTCCCTAACCCTCCCCCGCCAAGGGCGGTGGAGGGGACTGCCGCCGCTTCGGCACTTACCCCTCCACCTCGAAGAGGGGGAGGGTGCCCGGAGCGCAGCGGAGGGCGGGAGGGGGCAATGGACGCCCCGCCCTCACTCCGTCTCCGGCACGGGCAGCACGTCGTCGGCGAAGGTGTAGCCGTCCATGCGCGGCGTGATGCGCAGGCCGCGGCGGGTGGCCCAGACGTTGATGGAGTGGAACAGCGGCACCACCGCCACATCGCCCACGGCGATCGCCGCCGCCTCCCGCAGCAGCCCTTCGCGGGCACCCTCGTCCACGGTGCGCAGCGCCTTGTCGATCAGCGCGTCGACCTGCGGGTTGGAGTACTGGCCGCGGTTGGACACGCCGGCCCCGGTGACGGAATCGCGCGTGGTGACCAGCCAGTGCATGATGTTGGACGCCTCGCCGGTGTCGGCGTTCAGCCCGGCGAAGAAGGCGCTGAACTCCATGCGCGAGGCGCGGGCGAAGAAATCGGCGGCCGGCAGCGCCTCCACCCGCGTGACGATGCCCACCTGGGAGAGCATCAGCGCCATGCTCTTGGCCAGCGCGGTGTCGTTGACGTAGCGGTTGTTGGGCGCGTGCAGGGTGAGCGCGAAGCCGTTCGGCCAGCCGGCCTCGGCCAGCAGCTGTTCCGCCCCCCTGGGGTCGTAGGGCTCGGGCCGCAGGCCGGGGTGGTGGCCGGACAGCCCCTCCGGCACGAACTGGCCGGCGGGGATCGCCTGCCCTTCCATCCCGGCGATCACCAGATTGACGCGGTTGATCGCCTTGGACACGGCGCGCCGCACGCGCGGGTCGCGCAGCGGGTTGCGGTCCAGCGGCCTGCCGGCGCGGTCGGTGACGAAGGGGGAGCGGTCGCGCCCGCTGTCCAGCATCAGGTAGAACAGCCGCAGCGAGGGCCGGCTGAACAGGTGGACATGGCTGTCGACGCCCAGGCGCGACACGTCGGACGGCGGCACCTGCTCGATCACGTCCAGCGTGCCGGTCAGCAGGGCGGCGATGCGCTGCGCGCTCTTGGGCACGATGCGGATCTCCACCGCGTCCCAGTTCGGCCGGCCGCCCCAGTAGGCGGCGCCGGCCTCCAGCTCGATCCGGTCGCCGCGCGTCCAGTGCACGAAGCGGAACGGGCCGCTGCCGACCATCGCCGTCCCGGCGTCGAAGTCGGCGCGCGTCGCCGCCTCGAACCGGGCGGGGATGACGGCGAGTGCGCGCAGCTTGTTGGGCAGGACCGAGTCGGGGCGCGTGGTGCGGACGCGGAAGGTCCGCTCGTCCACCACCGTCAGCTCGGCCACCGTGGTCAGGTTGACCGAGAAGGGCAGCGGGCTGTCGGTGACGCGGCCGGCGCGGCGCAGGCTGGCCACCGCGTCCTCCGCCGTGACCGGCCGGCCGTCGTGGAAGGCGGCGCCGGGGCGCAGGCGGAACTCCCACGTCAGCGGGTCCAGCGCCCGCCAGCTTTCCGCAAGGCCGGGGCGCGGGCGCTGGTGGTCGTCGGTGTCGACCAGCGCGTCGAAGACGTGCATCGCCACCGTGTTGTTGGGACCCAGGATGTGGTGGTGCGGGTCCAGCGTCGTCACGTCGCCGCCCAGCCCGATGGTCAGGCGCGCGGCCGCCACGGGCAGGCTGGCGAGCAGCGCCAGCGCCAGCAGCATCCCCCCGGCCATCCACCGAACCACACCGCGCATCACGCCACGCCCGCCTGCCCGCCTGCCCGCTTGTCTATGACCGCACACGATCAATTCGATACCTTAACAAAAGATCGGACGCGAGTCGCGGATGACGCGAGGGATGGTCATACCAGGAGCGTTGCGCGGCAGCCGTGCCCCGCGATACCCTTAGGGCCTGAACGACGCGACGTTCCCGCCACCCTCAGTTGGATTCAGCCGGCGATGACCCTCGGCACGCTTCTCGGGCAGTTCCTCGTGGCCGCCTCCATCACGGCGCCCGGACTGGTGTCGTTCCACATGCTGCGCGTCGAGCAGCGGCCGCGCGCGCTGGCGGCCGGTGGCGGGCTGCTCTTCTCCATCCTGTGGGCGGGTGTGGTGGGGCTGATCGTCACCATCACCACCGACACGGCGATCCCCGGCCCGGTGTGGGCGGCGCTGCTGACCGGGCTTCTGCTGGTGGAGGCGTTCCTGGCCCCGGCGGACCGCACGGCGTGAGGCGCCGCCGTCAATAAAAGCCGTCAATAAAACAGGATGTTCGTCACGGCGATGCGCACCCGGCCATCGGCGTCGGGGCCGTCGGCGTCGGGGCCGTCGGCGTCGGGCGGAAGCGCGCCCAGGCGGATGTGCGCCCGCCGGTGCCCGGCGGCGAGGTCGTTCAGCGCGCCGACCCCATGCTCCGCATGCAGGCGGCGCAGCGGGTGGCTGGCGACGGGCAGCGCGTAGGGCGCCTCGGCCGCGTCGGTGAAGCGGCAGACGGCGCCGTGCGGCGTGTCCGCGAAGACCATCTGGGCGCCGGCCCGCACCTCCACCGCGCCCAGGGACGGGCAGTCGTCGCCGGCCATGACGTGGCTGGCGTCGCGCAGCGCGGCGCCGAACAGGGCGGCCACCGACGGCGACTCGCTGGGCCGCAGGGCGGCCAGCAGCGGGTAGCGCCCCAGCGTGCCGATCAGTTCCGGCACCGCGGCCACGGCCACGTCCTCGCGCGCGAAGGGCAGCCCGCGCGCCACCGCCGTTTCCGCCGCATCCGCCGTCTTCAGGCGGACGACGTTCCCCATCTCGAACAGATGCGGGCCGGCCAGTTCCTCCGGCCAGCCGGTGCCGGGGGGCGCCAGACGCGGGCGCAGCATCCGCCGCTCCTCCGCGCACCAGCCCGCCACGCAGATCTCCCCAGGAAGATCGGCCACGTCTGTGATGATGAGGCCTATTACTTTCACCCCTAAGCTTCTCGTGCAATGGAGCCTTCAGGACTCCATCGTACGACACTCGGAGCATTTCGCCAATATTGGCGCTTTACATATTATGGTATGAGGGGGACGGCGCGGGACCGGGCCGTCAGCGGCCCGAGGCCGGCCCCAGCAGGGAGCGGATGGTCTCCACCACGGCGTCCGGGGCGAACGGCTTGCGCAGGACGACCAGCCGTCCCGGCTCCGTCACCGGCAGGCTTTCGCTGTATCCGGTCATCACCACGATGGGCAGTTCCGGGCGTTGCGCACGGATGCGGCCAATCAGCGCAATGCCGTCCAGGCGCGGCATCCGCAGGTCGGTGAGCAGCAGGTCGGCGGGGTCACGCCGCTCGGCCTCCAGGGCCTCCAGGCCGTTGTGCGTCACCGTGACCCGATAGCCGGCCTCCTCCAGGATGTCGGCAACGGTGGTCGCGACGAGGATCTCGTCGTCGGCCACGATCACATGCACATGCGCAGACACGATAAGTCACCCAGTGACGCAAACGTCACGTCGGTACGTAGCCCATCCGGCCCGCAAAATCCAGCATCCACTTTTCATAAGTCGTTCCGGCCGATGCCGGCGCCGTTGGGCAGACGATCATTTCCGGCGGCAAGGAAACGCAACACGCGCGCGTGTCACGACAACTGCCGCCGGGGGCTTAATCCGGGGTTTTGCCGAGGCAATCGTTCAGGGCGCCGATCAGCTCGCGCATGGTGAAGGGCTTGGCGAGCACCGCGTCGGCGCCCATGGTGCGCGCGACCTCCAGCAGGTCGACGTTGTTGACGCGCGCGCCGCCGGAAATGGCGATCACCTTGACGCCGGGGCTGAGCTGGCGGAGCTGGATGATGGTCTCGATGCCTTCCTGGCCGGGCATCAGGATGTCGGTGAGGACGATGTCGGCCGGGCTCTCGGCCTGCATGGCGACACCCTTGCGGCCGTCGCTGGCCTCCGTCACCTCATAGCCCGCGACTTCCAGCATCTGGCACAGCGTCAGCCGCACCATGTCCTCGTCGTCGATCACCAGAACCTTGGTCATGAACCGGCCCCACAGTCCGCCTGGGCGCCATAGGCAGGGCAAGACGGTATGGAGTCAAGTCGCATTCCGGCGACGCCGGGGCCGTGACGTTTGGCCTCAGGCGCCCACGGCATCCGCCTGTGTGCCGGCGACCGGTTCCGGGTCCAGCAGCGGCAGGTGGATGATGAACCGGGTGCCCTGGCCCGGCGCGCTCTCCACCGCGACGGCGCCGTCGTGCGCGGTGACGATGCTGTGCACCACGGCCAGCCCGATGCCGGTCCCCTCGCCCACCGGCTTGGTGGTGAAGAACGGCTCGAAGATGCGGGCGCGGGTCTCCTCGCTCATGCCCCCGCCGGTGTCGCGCACGCTGAGCCGGGCGTAGCGGCGGCCGGCGTCCAGGGTGGCCGGCAACTCGCCGTCCGGTTCGCCGTCCGCCGGGCCCAGCGTGATGGTCAGCTCGCCCCCCTTCGGCATCATGGCGTAGGCAGCGTTGGAGGTGAGGTTGAGCAGGATCTGCTGCACCTCGCCGTCCTCGCAGGCGGTCCACAGCTCGGCGGCGGCGATCTCCTCGCGCACCACGACGGGGGACGGGATCACCGTGCGGATGATGCGCAGCGCCTCGTTCACCGCGCGGCGCAGCGGCCAGGCGGCACCGCTCTGCGGGCTGTAGCGGCTGAAGGTGAGGATGCGGCGCACCAGCTGGCGGGCGCGGTCGGCCGCCTCCATGGCGATCTGCAGGTTGCGCCGGGGCCGCGAGTCCTCGGGCAGCTGCATCATGGTCAGCTCGACCAGCCCGATCATGGGGACGAGCATGTTGTTGAACTCGTGCGCCATGCCGCCGGCCAGCTGGCCCACCGCCTCCATGCGCTGCGACATCTCCAGCGCCTTCTCGGTGGTGCGCTGGCGCTCGGCCGCGCGCTTTCGCTCGGTGATGTCGAAGGCGAGGCCGTCCCACACGATCTCCCCCGCCGCGCGGCGGCGCGGCTGCGACACGCTGTGCAGCCAGCGCGTCTCGCCGGCAATGGTGACGCCGCGGAACTCGATGTCGGCGGCGCTCATGGTGCGCGCCGACTCGGCAAGGCAGGCGCTCACCCGCTCGCGGTCCTCGGGGTGGATGAACTGCTTGAAGCGGTCCGGGTCGCCGGTCAGCGAGTCCGGGTCCAGGCCGAAGATGGTGCGGAAGCCCTCGCTGGCGTATTCGTAGCGGATGGTCCCGTCGGTGCGCTGCACGCGGCGGAACACCAGCCCCGGCAGGTTGCGCACCAGGGCGCGGAACCGCTCCTCCGAGTCGAGCAGCGCCGATTCGGTGCGGCGGCGTTCCGTCACGTCCTCGATCAGGCTCATCAGGCCGATGACGCGGCCGGCGTCGTCGCGCACCGGCACGGCCGACAGCATCAGGTCGACCAGCCGGCCGTCCTTGCGCCGGCGCACCACCTCCAGTTCGCGCAGGGTCTGGCCACGCATCACCAGATCGACCAGCCGGGCGCGCACCGGCTCGTCGTCCGCCGGCACGAAGGGCAGCGGGCCGCCCAGCACCTCGTCGGCGCGCCAGCCGAAGATCTGCTCCGCCGCCCCTTCCCACAGCAGCACCCGCCCGCCCTGGTCGATGACCACGACGGCCAGCGGGATGGCGCGCAGCAGCGCGCGGTTCAGCGCGTTGATCTCCTTCAGCGCGGCCTCGGTCAGCTTCAGCGCGGTGATGTCGGTGCGCAGGCTGACGATGCCGCCGTCGCTGGTGCGCCGCTCGCTGACCAGCAGCCAGCGCCCGTCGGCCAGCCGCCGCTCGCACGGGCTGGCCGGGTCGCGGTGGTGGGCGAGCTGGACGGCGATCCACTCGTCCACCTCCATCCCGCCCAGGTCGTAGTGGCCGCGCGCGACACCGGTGCGCAGCACCTCCTCGAACCGGGCGCCGGGCGCCAGGAGGTCGGCCATGGGCGCGTACAGCTCGCGCAGGCGGCGGTTCCACAGGACGATGCGGTCGTCGCGGTCGAACAGCACGAACCCTTCGGAGATGCTGTCGATGGCGTCCAGCAGGCGGTTCGACGCCTGCTCCGCCTGGGCGCGCAGCGACGCCAGTTCGGTCAGGTCGCCGGCGATGGCGACGTAGCCGATCAGCAGCCCGTCGCGGTCATGCAGGCGCGTCACCGTCACCAGCACCGGGAAGCGGCCGCCGTCGCGGCGGTACCACGTCCATTCCCGCTGCGCCTTGCGGCGGCCCTCCACCGGGGCCACCAGCGCCTCGAAGCCGGACACGTCGCGCCCCAGCGCGGCCCCCAGCTCGGCGGCGCGGCGCGCCACCTCGTCCGGGTCGTGGAAGGCCAGCGGCGTGGCCTTGCCCACCAGCTCGTCCCGGCGGTAGCCCAGCCCGCGCTCCGCCGCCGGGTTGAGGTCGAGGATGGTGCCGTCCACCGCGGTGGCGATCATCATGTGCTCGGCCCCCAGGAAGATCGCGCGCTCCAGCACCTGGAGGCGCTCGCGCTCGGCGATCTCGGCGGCCAGCGCGCGGTCGGCCTCGGCCAGCATGCGGGTGCGCTGCTCGACCCGCTCCTCCAGCCGCTCGTTGGCGGCCTGCAGGTCGCGGAACAGCACCTGGTAGGGGGCGGCCAGCGTGTGCGCCACCGCCGTGCGGTACAGCACGTAGAAGCCCGCCGCCTTCAGCAGGTGCCCGACGACGTGGATGGTCTCCAGGAACGTCGCATAGAGGCAGAACGCCACCTCCGCCGCCGCGGTCAGCGCGAGGTAGAGGATGATGGCGCGCGCCACCGCCTCGCCGATCGCCGCGCGGCGGCGCCAGACGAGCGCCAGGGTGGCGAGCTTCACCGCCACGAACGCCAGCTCGGCCGAAATCTTGAACGGCGTCAGCCCAGTGCCGGGCCGGTAGGCGTCGGGGAAGACCTGGAAGCCGAGGATGGCGGCGATCAGCCCCACCGTCACCGCCGTGAAGGCGAGGAGCGCCCCCGGCCCCTCCAGGCGCCGCGGCGCGCCCAGCGCCGCCGTCAGCAGCGCCCCCGTCTCCACCGCGCGCGCCGACAGCCACAGCTGGCTGGTGACGTTGCCGCCGTCGTCGGGGAACACGCCGACGCCCGGCAGGGTCAGCGCGTGCAGCACGTCGAGGATGCCGACGGACAGGCATGCCACGCCGACCAGCCCGAGGAAACCGTTGTCCGAGAAGGCCCGCGCGTTCCAGGCGACGGCGAAGGCGGCGAACATGATGGCCGCCGCGAACAGCTCGACCAGCGTGTGGAAGGCCAGCCCGCCCTGCCCCGCCGCCAGCACGACGGCGAGGCCCACGGCGGCGAGTGCCCCCGTGGCAAACGGGGCGAGGGCGCGGAGGTCGAGGCGGATGGGCATGGGCGCGGCCGATCGTTCATTCACCAAACCATCATAGGCGTCCCGGCCGGCGGATACGAGAGGATGAAGTGTCCTATGCCCGCATCGCTTGCCCCATCCGCCAGCTTCCCAAGGCGTGGGCGGCCGGGCTATAGCGGGCGGCATGAGCTTCGCGCGATCCGTCGCCACCGTGGGCGGCCTGACCATGCTGAGCCGGCTGGCCGGCTTCGCCCGCGACATCCTGACGGCCGCCGTGCTGGGCGCCGGGCCGGTGGCCGACGCCTTCTTCGTGGCGCTGAAGCTGCCCAACTTCTTCCGCCGCCTGTTCGCCGAGGGCGCCTTCGGCGTCGCCTTCGTGCCGCTGTTCGCCACCCGCCTGCGGCAGGAGGGGCGCGCCGCCGCCCTGGCCTTCGCGGGCGAGGCGCTGGCGGTGCTGCTGGCCGTGCTGATCCCCTTCACCGCGCTGGCGGTGTGGAGCATGCCCTGGCTGATGCACGCGCTGGCCCCCGGCTTCGCCGACGAGCCGGCGAAGTTCGACATGGCCGTCGCCATGGCGCAGCTGACCTTCCCTTACCTGATGCTGGTGTCGCTGGTGGCGCTGCTGGGCGGCGTGCTGAACGCCTTCGACCGCTTCGGCCCCTTCGCCGCCGCCCCCATCGCCTTCAACCTGACGCTGATCGCCGCACTGCTGCTGGCGCCGCGCCTGGGGCTGGAGCCGGGGATGGCCATGGCGGCGGCGGTGACGCTGTCGGGTGTGGTGCAGCTGGTGTGGATGGCCTGGGCCTGCCGGGCGGCGGGGCTGAGCGTGCACGTGCCGCGCCCGCGCCTGACGCCGGCCGTGCGCCGGCTGTTCCGGCTGGTGGCGCCGGGTGCGGTGGGGGCCGGCGTCATGCAGATCAACCTGTTCGTCAACGTGGTGCTGGCCTCCCTCCTGCCCAGCGGGGCGGTGTCGTACCTGTATTACGCGGACCGGCTGAACCAGATGCCGCTGGGCATCATCGGCATCGCCATCGGCACGGCGCTGCTGCCGGTGCTGGCCCGCCATGTCGCCGACGGCGACCACGCGGCCATCCGCCACGACGTCAGCCGGGCGCTGGAGTTCAGCCTTCTGCTGGGCCTGCCGGCAGCCACCGCGCTGGTGGTGGCCGGGCACCCGATCATCGCCGTTCTGTTCGAGCGCGGCGCCTTCGGCGCGGCGGAGACCGCCGCCACCGCCTGGACGCTGGCCGCCTACGCCGTCGGCATCCCCGCCTTCGTGGTGGCGAAGGTGTTCAGCGCCGCCTTCTTCGCCCGCCAGGACACCGACACGCCGGTGCGCGTGGCGGTGGTCGTCACGCTGGCCAACGCGGCGCTGGGCGTGGCGCTGCTGCCGTGGCTGGCGCAGGTGGGGATCGCGCTGGCGACGGGCCTGACGGCGTGGCTGAACCTGGGCCTGCTGGCCCGCGCGCTGCATCGCCAGGGGCACCTGGAGCTGGACGCCCGCGTGCGCCGCCGCGCGCCGCGCATCGTGCTGGCCGCCGTCGGCATGGGCACCGCGCTGGCCGCCGGCAGTGCGGCGCTGGCGCCCTGGCTGGCGGACGGCGCCACGGCGGTGCGTTTCGGCGCCTTGGCGCTGCTGGTCGGGGGAGGCGGCGCGGTGTTCTTCGCCCTGGCGCACGCGCTGGGCGGTGCCGACTTGGCCGACCTGAAGGCGTTCGCGCGGCGGGAGCGGGTGGCGTGAGAACGGCTACGCGCCGTCCTCCTCCTCATCGCACTCGTTCTGGAAATCGAAGCGCCCGCTCCCCGGAGGAACATCGTAGACGCCGCAGTACCACAGCTTGATCAGCACCTTCGTCTCCCCGTGCTGGGCGAACTGCTGGTACAGCACGTAGACGCCGCCGCGGATACGGGCATGGGCGGTGCCGATGACCGTGCCGGGAAGCTCGATATCGCCTGCGGTGCCCGGCCGGGTGTTGAACGACTCCACCAGCCGCTCGACGGCCGCGCTTTGCTCGGGCGTCAGCCGGGCGCGCTTGTCGATGAAATCCTGCATCACCTCCTTGTCGCAGGCCGGGGGCCGCGACAGGCCGGAAATCGGGAGGTGAAGGCCCTTCATCCGCGTCAGGAAGCCTTTACGTAGGGCTTCCACCCGCTGACGGCGGCGTTGGCGCTGAGCTTGACGAACAGGCGGCGGGCGGCCTTCTGCTGCTCCGGGCTGGCCTTCTTGACCGGGGCGCCGGAGAACTCCGCCCGCTCGACCGAACGGGTCCTGGGTGTGGCCGCCGCGGTAACCTTCTGGGGCTTCATGGAGAGATCCTGACCAATCCGGCGCATTCGATCCGTTGGATCATCATCCCGCCCCCCGTCCCTGTCAACCGGCCGTCTTGACCCGGCCGGGTGCGAGCGTCCATAAAACCGGCCTCCCGGCGTTCGTTATCAAGCTCAGCGAGAGGGGCCACCCGTGAACCGCATCTTCTCCGGCATGCAGCCGACCCGTCAATTGCACCTCGGCAATTACCTGGGCGCGCTGCGCAACTGGGTGGCCCTGCAGAACGAATACGAATGCATCTTCTGCGTCGTCGACCTGCACGCGCTGACCATCGACCAGGAACCGGACGTCCTGCGCAACAACATCCGCGAAGTGACGGCCGCCTACATCGCCGCCGGCATCGACCCGGAAAAGAACATCCTGTTCAACCAGTCCTTCGTGTCGCAGCACTCGGAACTGGCCTGGATCCTGTCCTGCCACACGCCGCTGGGCTGGCTGAACCGCATGACGCAGTTCAAGGAGAAGGCCGGCAAGCAGCGCGACATGGCCAACCTGGGCCTGTACTCCTACCCCGTGCTGATGGCCGCCGACATCCTGCTGTACAAGGCCACCCACGTGCCGGTGGGCGAGGACCAGAAGCAGCACCTGGAGCTGTCGCGCGACATCGCCGGCGCCTTCAACCGCCGCTACGGCGTCGAGTACTTCCCCCTGCCCGAGCCGCAGATCCTGGGCGAGGCGACGCGCGTCATGAGCCTGCGCGACGGCACCAAGAAGATGAGCAAGTCGGACGAGTCCGAGTACAGCCGCATCAACATGACGGACGACGCCGACACCATCGCCCAGAAGATCCGCAAGGCGAAAACCGATCCCGAGCCGCTGCCCGACAACCTGGAAGACCTGGAGAAGCGCCCGGAGGCCGACAACCTGGTCACCATCTACGCGGCGCTGTCGGGCGAGACGCGCGAGCAGGCGATCCAGCGCTTCGCCGGCAACCAGTTCTCGCAGTTCAAGACGGCGCTGCTGGACGCCGCGGTGGCGCACCTGTCGCCGATCACCAAGCGGATGAACGAGCTGCTGGCCGACAAGGCGGAGATCGACCGCATCCTGCGCAAGGGCGGCGAGCGCGCGGCGGCCATCGGCCAGACGCACCTGGACGAGATCAAGGACATCATCGGCCTGTTGCGCCCGTAAGGCGCGGTTACGAGCCTGTTGCGCCCGTGGGGATCCGTGTCGATACTCGCAAAAGCCCCTCTCCCTTGAGGGGGCGACGCCGAAGGGCGTCGCGGTAGGGGTGAGGGTGGTTACGGGCGACAGCCCGGACAGAGACTCTCTTCCCGCCCTTCGGGCGGTAACGACCCCTCATCCCAACCCTTCTCCCTCAAGGGGAGAAGGGCTTCGACATGGAGCCGGGATCCACCGATGACCGCCCCCATCCTCCTCACCGGCTTCCAGCCGTTCGGCCCGCACGGCGTCAACCCGACGTCGCTGCTGATGGAACGGCTGGCCGGGACGGACGGGGTGGTCACCGCCGTGCTGCCGGTCGAATACGACGCCTGCGGCGACGCCTTCGCGGCGCTGCTGGACGAGCACGCGCCGGCCGCGGCGATCAGCTTCGGCCTCGCCTTCCGCACCGAGTCGGTGCTGGTCGAGCGGCTGGCCTGGAACCGCGACGAGAGCGAGCAGGCCGACAACGCCGGCGTGGTGCGCGAGGACGCGGCGATCGTCGCGGACGGGCCCACCGCCTACGGCACCGGCATCCCGGTCCAGCTGATGCTGCGCACGCTGGCCGCCGCCGGCCTGCCGGTGGGCATGAGCGACCACGCGGGCGGCTTCGTGTGCAACCACCTCTACTACCGCGCCCGCCACACCATCGAGACGCGCGGCCTGGACCTGCCCATGGCGTTCCTGCACGTGCCGCCCCTGCCCGAGCAGGTGGCCGGCCAGCCCGGCCGCACCGGCCTGCCGCTGGACCGGCTGGAGCTGGGCGTGCGCGTGCTGGTCGACGTGCTCAGCCAAGGATTGGGCCAGGGCTTGGGCGGCGTCTCAGCCTAGCAGCACGCTGACGAACATCGGCGCCCACAGCACGGCCAGCCACAGAAGGCCGAAGAAGACCCCGTTGGTGATGTCTGTGAAGGTCGGTGCCTCCAGGCGGTGGATGCGCCACAGCGCGTCGCGGTCGCCGCTTTCCGGGGGAAGTGCATCAGCCATCGCCGCGCCTCCTGTTCCAAGACGGTAAGCAACGGCGTGCGCCCGGCAGCGGTTCCTCTGCCTGACGGAGGTGTCCGGGGGGTGTAGTGGAAACGCGCTCAGGCGCTCTTGGCGCGGCGCAGTTCGGGGGCGGCCGGGGCGGGGGTGTCGGCGCTGACGATGGTGCGCAGCGACTCCAGGAACGCGCGCCCGTTGTCGGTGAGCGTGACGATCTTGCGGCGGCGTTCGCGCGGGTCTTCCTGCGACTGCACGAGGTCGAGACCGGCCTTCCCGAAGGAATGCCAGCGGCTCAGCGCCGCGACGTTGCGCGAGGCGGAGGATTGGGCGATGCCCAGGCGTTCCGCAAGCTCGCCGATCGAGATGCCTTCGTTCTGCGCGATGGTCAGGAAGGACAGCGCGTATTGGATCGGCAGGTCGGGGTCGAGCGAGCGGAACGCCTCGAGCACACGGGTTACGGTCGCTACCGCGTCATGGCGGGTGCGGGCCGGCATCAGCGAGCCCCCTCGACCGTCCGGGCCGCGCGGGCGGTGCCCACCGGGCCGGCGTGTAGATGATGTTCAGGCGTCCAAGCCATACGACGAATTCCCCGTTTTCCCGCCGGAGGTCGAAGAAACCGTCCGGGTTCGCCCAGCGGGCGTGTTCGACGAAGACGTTATGACCGCACAGGCCGAGAAACACGCTCATGGGATCCCCTCGATATCCGGAATTCGCTGCTTGGGCTCTCGCATACGCACCAATGGTCCTGTCGCGTGGTGGTGGGGCGAGCTCGGCGGATTCGGGTGTTGGGAACGACGAGTTTCATGACGGAACTCCGTGGTTGGGTTCGTTGGGATTGACGATGAAACGGTGAGGCTTCAGGTATCGCCGGTCAGTAATACGGACGCAAGCTGCAAAATGTCCGCGCGGGCGAAAAGTTCCGCTCGCGGATGGGTTCGGGCGCAAAAGGGGCGTCCGTCCCTTCGGCGAGGCCCACGTCGCGCAACAGGTGCTCCGACAGGTGGGAAACGTCGGGCGTGCCGGGCGGGGCGAGCCACCGCGACAGCAGCGTGTGCCACAGGCTGGGCATGGGTCTTCTCCATGGTGGGTGAGTTGGTTTGCAGACACGCAATACATCCGTGATAGGATGCTTCGTGTCAAGCCGGCCACACCGTTTGCGCCACTCTGTGGCTGAACGGCAACGATTCTGGACAAGCCCGTTGCGCTGCGTCATCAAGGGTCCGTCGCATCCTCCGCCATCCGGAATCGCCTTGCGCCTGCCCGCACTCCGCCTGGGCCTGCTCGCCGCGCCGCTGCTCGCCGCCCTGCTCGTCGGCCAATCCGCCGCACCGGCGGCGGCGCAGGGGCGATTCGCGCCGGGCCCGTGCTGGTTCACCCCGCCCGAGGGCGAGGCGGCGGCCTGCGGCACGTTGCTGGTTCCCGAACGGCGCGACCGTCCCGGCTCGCGCCTGCTGCGCCTGCCGGTGGCGGTGCTGCGCAGCACCGCCGACACCCCCGCCCCCGACCCGGTCGTCTACATCGAGGGCGGCCCCGGCGCTTCCGTCTTCGGCGCGGAGGAGCCGGCGGAGGAGCGGATGGAAAGCTGGTGGGAGCTGTCGGCCCCCTTCCGCCGCACCCGCGACTTCGTGCTGTTCGACCAGCGCGGCGTGGGGCGGGCCGAGCCCGACACCAACTGCCCCGAACTGGACGCGCTGGCGGCACCCGAGCCGCGCCCGTCGCCGCCCGCCCGCCGGACGGCGGCGGAGGAGGACGCGATCCGCGCCTGCGCCCAGCGGCTGCAGGCTGCGGGCGTCGACGTCACGGCCTTCTCCACACCCGCCATCGCCGACGACGTGGCCGATCTGGCGGACGCGCTGGGGGTGCCGCGCGTCAACCTGTTCGCCATCTCCTACGGCACGCGGGTGGCGCTGGAGGTGCTGCGCCGCCACGGCGGCCGGGTGCGCGCCGCGGTGCTGGACGCCGTCTACCCGCCCGACGTCAACGCGCGGGAGGAGGAGGCGTGGCTGTCCCACCGCGCGCTGAAGCGGCTGTTCGACGACTGCACCGCCAGCCGGTCCTGCCGCGCCGCCTTCCCCGACCTGGAGGCGCGCTTCCGCCGCCTGCTCGCCAAGCTGGACGAGGCGCCCACGGAGGTGGCGGTGGGCGACCCCATGGTGCCGCTGACCGTGCGCCTGGACGGCCGCACCGCCGTCGCCGCCGTGCTGGAGGCGATGGCGGACGGCGATTCCCTGGCCCGCCTGCCGCAGGCGGTGGACGCGGCGGTGCGCGGGCGGCTGTACCGCCTTGCCCGCAACGCCCCCAACCCGTGGCTGGGCGATCCGGACACGGCGGAGGGCATGGCCTTCTCCATCGAATGCCGGGAAACGGTGAACGCCGCCGACCCCGCGCGCATCGCCGCCGACCGGCGCCGCTGGTCGTGGGCCGCCCCGGCCACCGGTTCCGCCGACGATCCCGGCCGGCGGGCCTGCGCCCGCTGGCCGGCCGGGACGCGCGAGGCGATCGAGCGGCTGCCGGTCGCCAGCCCGGTGCCGGCGCTGCTGCTGTCCGGCGCCTACGACCCGGTGACACCGCCGGAGTGGGGGGAGCGCGCCGCCTTCACCCTGCCCGCCGGCCGCCACATGGTGTTCCGCGCCGCCGGCCACGTGGTGACGGCGGGCGACCCCTGCGCCCTGGAAACCGCCGCCGCCTTCCTCGACACGCCCGACCCGGCCGCCGTGCGCGAGTGCCGCAGCGCCGCCCGCCCGCCGCGCTTCGTCACGGAGTGACCCCAACGTTCACACCGCCTCCATCGCCAGCGACAGCGGTGCCGACTTCTTCGCCGGGCGGGCGCCCAGGTCCGGCCCCATCACCGCCTCCGCCGCCAGCCGGCCGGAGATCACGCAGGCCTCCACGCCCGGTCCCGGAAAGGCGCCGCTGCCGGCGAGGCACAGGCCACGGATCGGCGTCTTGCGCGGCAGGTGCGGCTCGCAGCCGTAGATCGCCCCGCCGGTGACGTGGGCGTAGCGGGCGAAGGTCGCCGCCGTCGCCTCCTGCCGGTGCAGGATGTGCCGTTCCAGGTCCGGAATAACCCGCGCGGCAGCGGCGATCAGCGCATCGCCTTCGCGCCGCTTGCGCTCGCGGTAGTCCGGCGCCGCGCGGTCCCAGCCGCCGGCCGGGGCGAGGCGCAGCAACTCGACCGAGGCGCAGCCCGGCGGCGCCAGCGAGGGATCGGCGAGCGACGGCACGGCGATGGCGACGCGCGGCTGGTCCAGCACGAAGGACAGCATCGGCAGGTCCGGCACGAAATCCAGGCCCAGCGTCACCATGAAGGCGGAGGTGGTCGGGCGCAGCGCCGCCGCCCGCGCGGCGTAGTCCGCCGGCAGGTGTTCGGCGCCGACGAGGTCCAGCATCGTGCGCCGCACGTCGGCGTTGGAGATCACCCACGGCGCCCGGAGGACGCGCCCGTCCGCCGTTTCCACCCCCGTCGCGGCGCCGCCGTCCACCAGGATGCGGCGGGCGGCGGTCTTCAGCAGCACCTCGCCCCCGTTCCCGCGGATCGCGCTCACCAGCGCGTCGGCCAGCCGCTGGGAGCCGCCCTGCGGGTAGCGGCCGCCGTCGAACCAGTAGCCGAAGATGGGCGCCATCTGCATGGCGGTCAGTTCCTCCGGCCGGTCCGACAGGTACGCCGTCAGGCTGGACAGCAGGCGGCGCGCGCCGGGATCGTGGACAAACCGTTCCAGCATCGAAACGAACTTCGTCTCCCGCCAGCGGGCGGAATGCGGGCAGGTGACGGGGTAGGCGCGCATCGCCGCCAGCGTGTCGGGGATGTGGGGCAGGCCGCGCTCGCCGCAGCCGCGGTAGAGGTCGTCGTAGATCCCGCGCATCGCCGCCAGGAAGGCGTGGATGCCGGCGGCGCTGCCCGGAAACTCGGCCGCCAGCAGCGCCTCCAGCCCATCGGCGTCGTCCGGCAGGCGGCGGTAGCGCCCGTCGGCCAGCACGCCGCGGTCCACCGGCAGCCACGTCACGCGGTCCTCCACGCCCACGGTGCGCAGCAGGTGCCCGATCGGGCCGTGCGGGTGAGCGCCGCTGATGTCGTGCACGCCCGCGTCGAAGTCGAAGAGCCCGATCCGCCCGTCCGGCGTGCGGGCCTTGCGCTCCCACGAGGAGCAGAAGCCGCCCGGCCGGTCGTGCGCCTCCAGCACGGTGACGCGCGCGCCGGAGGTCGCCAACAGCGCCGCCGCCGTCAGCCCGCCGATGCCGGCGCCGACCACCACGACGTCGCGCCCGTCGCCCTCGCGCGCCCCGATCAACGCCGGGGCGGGCCAGTCGTAGGGCTCCCGCGCCGCCAGGATGCGCCGCATGGCACGGTCGGCCAGGAAGGAGGGTCCGCGAACGTTCGCCACGATGCCCAGGGCGGTGCAGGCCATCGACGCCGGCAGCGCCCACGCCCCCGGCAACAGCCCGAACGCCGCCGCCCCCATCAGGAACAGGACGCCCCACACGGCGGTCAGGGCGCGGTTGACGGCGACGAACTGGGGCAGCTCCCAGTACTCGCGCGGCCAATCCTCGCGGGCGTATTGCAGCGTGAAGGGGCTGCCCACGGCCAGGCTGCCGAACGCCATCACCGCCAGCGCCAGATGCACCAGCACAGGAAGGTGGCTGCGCGGCCAAGTCCAGCCGGCGGTCTCCGCCGCCAGCAGGCCGGCGAAGAAGGCGGCGGCCACCAGCTCCGGCGCCTTCAGCGAGCCGCGTAGGCGGTCGACGACGCAGAGCACGAGGCTGGCCGCCAGCGCGGCGGCGGCGGCCGGAACGCTGCCGGCGGGCAGCAGGCTTCCGAACAGGATCCACGGCGAGAAGCCGATGACGATGCGGAGCGGCGTGGCAAGTTTCATGGCGGGACCTTCGGCGGGGAACGGTTTTCCGCCAGGATCCCCACGCCGCCCGATCGCTCCAGCCGCCGTTCGCGAAAGGCCCGTTCCGCTTCGCCGGAAGCCGCTCCCGTCGATCCGCGAAGCGCGAACGGCGGGAAAAAAACGACCGGAGACACGGATGAACACGGATGCCGGCTGCGCCGGCCACGGATGGACACGGATCAGGATCGATCATCCGTGTTCATCCGGCCCCATCCGTGTTCATCCGTGTCTCAAAAACGTCCACTCAAAGAACGTCCACGAACGGCCTTGCCCCGGCCCGGCGCGATCGGCTACAGTCCGACCCATGAAGACCGTGTCGATTCCCGCCACCGCCCTCACGGGGCGATTTTGGTACCGCTGGTACATCCCGGCGGCTTAAGGAATCGCGCACCCCAATGCAGACCCGAAGCCGCCCCAGCCAAGGCGGCTTTTGTGTTTTCCGGGCACCGAACGGAACCCCCATAACCCGCCAGGGCTGAGACGGCCTCCGACAAACCAGGAGGTTGTTCCATGCTGGATTTCGATTTCGACGTCGTCACCGGCCCGTCGTTGGCCAGTTGCCCCGTCAACAAGGCCGTGACCGAGGCGGACGAGGATGCCCCGCCGTCCACGGCGCCGGCCGCCGAGCCGGTCAGCGCCCCGGCGCGATCCGCCGGTAGCTGAGCGCCTCGGCCACGTGCACGCGGCGCACGCCGTCCACCCCGGCGAGGTCGGCCAGCGTGCGCGCCACGCGCATGACGCGGTGGTAGCCGCGCGCCGACAGCTTCAGGCGCTCCGCCGCCTCGGTCAGCAGGGCGCGGCCGGATTGGTCGGGGGCGGCCACGTGCTCCAGCAGTTCGCCGTCGGCGTCGGCGTTGCAGCGCACCGGCGGACGCCCATCTCCGGTCTTGGTGCCGGATTGGGCGCCGGGCTTGGCCAGCGCGGCGTAACGCTCGGCCTGGATGGCGCGGGCCACCGCCACGCGGGCGGCGACCTCGGCGCTGCCCTCGGCGGCCGGCGGCAGGCTGAGGTCGGCGGGGCTGACGGCCGGCACGTCGATGTGCAGGTCGATGCGGTCGAACAGCGGGCCGGAGATCTTCGACTGGTAGTCGGCCGCGCACTTCGGCGCGCGGGCGCAGGCCAGCGACGGGTCGTCCAGGTGCCCGCAGCGGCACGGGTTCATGGCGGCGACCAGCTGGACGCGCGCGGGATAGGTGACGTGCGCGTTGACGCGCGACACCACCGCCCGCCCGGTCTCCAGCGGCTGGCGCAACGCCTCCAGCGTCGGGCGGGCGAATTCGGGGAGTTCGTCGAGAAACAGCACGCCCATGTGGGCGAGCGAAATCTCGCCCGGTTTCGCGCGCGACCCGCCGCCGACCAGGGCCGGCAGGCTGGCGCTTTGATGCGGCGAACGAAACGGCCGGGTGCGCAGCAGCCGCCCGTCCTCCAGAAGGCCGGCGACGCTGTGGATCATCGACACCTCCAGCGCCTCCGCCGGGTCGAGCGGCGGCAGCAGGCCCGGCAGCCGGGCCGCCAGCATCGACTTGCCCGACCCCGGCGGCCCGATCATCAGCAGGTTGTGCGAGCCGGCGGCGGCAACCTCCAGCGCCCGCTTGGCCGTCTCGTTGCCCTTCACGTCGCGCAGGTCGGGCGGCGCGCCCGCCTCCTCCTGCAGGCGCGGCTTGGGCGGGGAGAGCACCTGCGTGCCCTTGAAATGATTGACCAGGGACAGGAGGTTGCCGGGCGCCAGCACGTCCAGCTCCGCACCCGCCCACGCCGCCTCGCCGCCGCAGGCCTCCGGCACGATCAGGCCGCGGTCGTTCGCCAGCGCGTTGATGGCCGCCGGCAGCACGCCGGCCACCGGCGTCAGCGCCCCGTCCAGCGCCAGTTCGCCCAGCGCGCAGTAGCGCTGCATCTCCATGTCCGGCAGCACGCCCATGACGGTGAGCAGCCCGAGCGCGATCGGCAGGTCGAAGTGCGAGCCTTCCTTCAGCACGTCGGCCGGCGCCAGATTGACGACGATCCGCTTGGCCGGCAGCGACAGCCCCAGCGCGTGCAGGGCGGAGCGCACCCGCTCCCGGCTCTCGCCCACCGCCTTGTCGGGAAGGCCGACGATGGTGAAGGCGACGATGCCGCTGGACATCTGCACCTGGACGTCGATGTCCATGACCTCGATGCCCTGAAACGCCACCGTGTTGATCCGCGCAACCACGCCGCACCACCCTCTAGCGAAATGCACGCGATTGTATGGTTGGTTTCCTCATTTTGCCAGCGGCGCGCGCTGGGGCGGCTGTTTTGGACACGGATGAACACGGATTTTGTACGGATGAACACGGATGAAAATTCAATCTCTCTCATCCGCGTCTATCCGTGCGCCGGCCCCGCCGGCATCCGTGTGCATCCGTGTCCTCCCTTCCTTCGGCTCCACGCTTCCGCACCGCACAAACAACCCGCTATAGTTCCGGCATCCCGGCGCGCGGCGCCGGTGGAACGCAGGGCGGGAGCGCGATGGAATACCAGCTCCAGCGCATGGACGTGGGCCTCATCATCCTCGACGCGGGGCGGCGCATCCTCTCGCTCAACGGCACGGCGGCGCGGCTGCTGGGCGGCGACGCCGGTGCCCTGGTCGGTGCCCACATCCTCGACCTGCACGCCCCGGCCAGCCGGCCCAAGGTGGAGCTGCTGCTGAACGCCGCCGGGGAGCCGGAGGCGCCGCCGTCGGCCACCTCCATGGTCGTCGCCCTGCCCGGCCGGGTGACGGTGGTGCGGGCGACCAGCCTGCCGTGGAACGGCGCCACCGCCACAGCGCTGATGCTGTTCGACCCCGGCGGCCCCGCCGCCACAACGGTCCAGCCCACAGCACCCGAGCCCGACGCGGCGGAGCCGCTGGTCAAGCTGCCGGTGGCGACGCGCCAGGGTGTGGCGCTGATCGACCCGGCGGAGGCGGTGTACCTGCGCGCCGACGGCCACTATGCCCGCGTCCACACGGCCGGAGGCGACTTCCTGTGCACGCTGTCGCTGTCCGACCTGGAATCGCGCCTCGACGGACGGCACTTCGTGCGCGCGCACCGCGGCTACATCGTCAACCTGCGCTTCGCCCAGGCCATCGAGCGCGTCGGCGACCGCGCCGCCTTCGTCATGGCCGCCCCCGGCGCCCCGCGCGTGCCGGTCAGCCGCGGGCGCATCGACGCGCTGAAGAAGCGGCTGGCGCTGTAGGCGCCGCCGTTCATGCCGCCGTTCGTGCATCAGGGGCGCCGTTCGTGCCCGCATGCGGCTGCTCGCGCACCGGCCGTTGCGGGCGGGCGCACGCCCTGGCGATAGAGGAGCGTCCCGCCCCCTCCCAGCGCCGAGACCCACCATGTCCGAGCAAGACACCGCCGACCAGGCCACCGCCGACCGCTACGTCTCCTTCCGCGGCATCGACTGCGAGGCCAACAACCGCGCCGTGATCGAGCGCGTGCTGATGCACATCAACGACCCGGCCAAGACCAACCCGTTCTGGGAGAAGTTCAAGGCGCGCCTGGCGGAGGCCGCGCAGCCCTACGCCCGCCAGTCGGACGAGCTGTGCCTAGCCTGCTCCCACACCTATTACTTCGAGGAGCTGTTCGAGGAACACGGCGACGAGGAGGGTCTCGCCATGCTGCACAAGCTGGAGGTGGAGTGCTGCTGACCCCGTGCCGCTGACCGACAGCTGATTGGGCGAAGCGCGCGGATGCCCTATTCTCTCTTCCCAACGAACGGAACGAGGGATTGAGACCCGTGCTTCTCCACCTGTGCACCTGGGCCGAGGTCGAGGCCTACCTGAAGAACTCCAAGGGCATCGTCATGCCCATCGGCTCCACCGAGCAGCATGGGCCGAACGGCCTGATCGGCACCGACGCCATCTGCGCCGAGGTGATCGGCCGCGAGGTGGGTGCGGCGGCCGGCGCCATGGTCGGCCCGACCATCGCGGTCGGCATGGCCGTGCACCACATGGAGTTCCCCGGCTCCATGACGCTGAAGCCCTCGACCCTGCTGGCGGTGATCCGCGACTACGTCGCCTCGCTGGCCGAGCATGGGTTCGAGCGCTTCTTCTTCGTCAACGGCCACGGCGGCAACGTGCCGACCATCCGCGCCGCCTTCTACGAGGTCTACGCCGAGCTGCGCGCGCTGAAGGGCGCCAACGCGCCCGACGTGCGCTGCGCGCTGGTCAACTGGTGGGAGGCGCCGGGGGTGGGCGCCCTGTCGCGCGAGCTGTTCCCCGGCGTGGAAGGCTCGCACGCCACGCCGTCGGAGGTGTCGGTCACCCAGTACGCCTATCCGGAAGCCATCAAAAGCGCGCCGATGACGCCGCAGGTGGCGCCCAGCGGCGGCTTCCACGACGCCCGCGACTTCCGCCGCCGCTACCCGGACGGCCGCATCGGCTCCGACCCCTCGCTGGCCCGGCCGGAGCACGGCCGCCGCATGGTCGAGGCGGCGGTGGCCGGCATCTCCGACCAGTACCGGAGGTTCGTGGAGGAAGCCTAGTCCGCCACCTGCGGCCGGGACGCGGGCTGCGGCAGCGGGGCCGGCCGCAGCACGCGCTCCAGCCAGTACATCAGCGGCGGCACGGCGAGGCCCAGCGCGATCGCCACCCAGGCCATGGCCGGCACGTTGCCCAGGCTGCCGTCGGGCAGCGTGTCCAGGATGTGCGCCGACAGGAAGGAGCCGGCGGCGGCCGCCACGTGCGTCACCGCCGACACCAGCGCCATGAAGCCGGCGCGCTCCTGCGGGTGCGGCACCTTGGAATAGACGGCGCTGTTCGCCACCATGCGCGCCCCGTTGCACAGCATGAACAGCGGGAAGATCACCAGGACCGGCATCCACGCCCGGTAGTCGAGGAACCCCGCCCACAGCACCGCCGTCATCAGCACCGTGTTGACCAGCGTCACCGGCGCCGAGCCGTAGCGGTCCACCATGCGCCCGGCCGCCCGCATGCCGAAGAAGGTCAGCGTCCCGCCCGCCATGTACAGCAGCCCCAGCCGGTCGCGCGGGTAACCCAGGTTGTGCTGCACGTAGGCGGAGATGTTGGGGATCACCACGAAGGCCTGCATCTGCAAAAGCCCCGCCGTGGCGTAGGCCAGCCACACCGCGCGCCGCGCCAGCAGGCTGCCCAGCCGCGACAGCACCGCCGGCCCGGGCCCTTCCGACAGGTGCCCGCGCTGCGGCGGCAGCACGGCCATGGCCGCCACGACCACCACGGCCGCCAGACCCGCCACCGCGAAGAACGGCAGCCGCCAGCCGCCCAGCCGAGCCAGTTCCAGCCCGATCGGCAGGCCCAGCACGGCGGCCAGCGAGAACGTTCCCATGACCACGCCCATGGCGCGCCCGCGCCGTTCCGGCGCCACGCAGTCGGCCACCAGCGCGATGCCCAGCGCCACCGCCGGCCCGCCGAACAGCCCGGCCAGCACGCGCGTCGCCAGCAGCGTCGGCAGGTCGACCGCCAGCCCGCCCAGCGCCGTGGCCGCCACCAGCCCGGCCAGCGTCACCGCCAGCGCCGTGCGCCGGTCGAAGCGGTCGAGGAACAGCGAGCCCGCCAGCCCGGCGACCGCCGCCGCCAGCGTGTAGCTGCCGCCGACGTAGCCGACGTGCGACGGCGCGAACCCCAGCGCCGCCGCGAAGTCCGGCCCCAGCGGCATCACCATCATGAAGTCGAGGACGTTGATGAACTGCACCGCCGCGATCACCAGCACGATGCGGCGCTCGTCGGACGTCGTTGTGCCGGTCCGGGACAAGGCGTTGCTCCGGGTGGGTGAAACCGATTTCCGCAGCCACTGTAGCGGAGCGTCCCGCACCTGCGAAGCAACGCAGCCATGCCCGCCCGGCTTGGCCGCCTTGCGATGCCGCAGCATTTGATTCACCTCATTTAGCAAAGCCAAATATCAGCCTATCCTGCGGCCGCCCAACCATCCGGCCACCCTTCCGGCAGCGCAGCGCCATGGACCTGACGCCGATTCTCGACCGCTTCGGGGAGAGTGCCACCACCGCGGCCGGCGGGCTGGTCATCGGCCTGCTGTTCGGCATCTTCGCGCAGCGCAGCCGATTCTGCCTGCGCTCGGCCGTCATCGAGTTCGCGCATGGGGCGCTGGGGCCCAAGGTGGCGGTGTGGCTGCTCGCCTTCTCCTCGGCGGTGGCCGGCACGCAGGGGCTGATCGCCGCCGGGCTGCTGGACGTGTCGGAGGCGCGGCTGCTCGCCACGCGGGGCAGCCTGTCGGGGGCGCTCATCGGCGGCACGCTGTTCGGCGCCGGCATGATCCTGTCGCGCGGCTGCGCCAGCCGGCTGCTGGTGCTGTCGGCCAACGGCAACCTGCGGGCCCTGCTGAACGGCCTCGTCTTCGCGGTGACGGCGCAGGCGTCGCTGCGCGGGCTGCTGGCCCCGGCGCGCGACGCGCTGGCCGGGCTGTGGACGGTGGCGGACGCCAAGGCGCTGAACCTGCTCACCCTCGCGGGGCTCGGACCCGGCGGCGGACCGGCGCTGGGGCTGCTGTTCCTGGCGGTGGCGGTCTGGCTGGGCGTGCGCAACCGGGTGCCGGCGTGGGGCTGGGCCGGCGCCGTGGGGGTGGGGGCCACGGTGGCGGCGGGCTGGTGGTGCACCTTCGCCGTCGCGTCCCAGTCCTTCGGCCCGGTCGCGGTGAAGAGCCTGGCCTTCACCGGCGCCTCGGCGGAGACGCTGATGCTGTTCCTCAGCCCGCCCGGCAACATCCTGGACTTCGACGTCGGCGTGGTGCCCGGCGTGTTCCTCGGCTCCTTCCTTGCCGCAGCACTGGCGGGGGAGCTGAAGCTGGAGGGGTTCCAGGGGGCCACCAGCATGCGCCGCTCGGTGTCGGGCGCGGTGCTGATGGGCTTCGGCGGCATGCTGGCCGGCGGCTGCGCGGTGGGGGCCGGCGTCACCAACGGCGCCATCTTCGCGCTGACCGCCTGGGTGGCACTGACCGCCATGTGGGCGGCGGCGGCGCTGACCGACGCGGTGCTCGACCGGCGAGGTGGCCGGCCAGGTGACCGGCGGGATGGCGGGGCGCGTTCGATAGCATCGTAATTGTTCGCCACGCGCATCGAACCTGTCGCATCGGCAGCGCACCGGGACCCTTTGTTGCGTGAAGGCCATCATCAAGTGTTGTCCCGTTACGCTTGAGGTCCTAACATCGCCGCCCACCCGAAGCCGGCCCCACCCAGAACCGGCAGGGCGTCAGACCCCAAGGACCCGACCCCATGGCCGAGAACGACACCAACAAGCGCGTCACCGACGAAGAAGCCCTCCTGCTGCATTCCAGCGGCCGCCCCGGCAAGCTGGAGATCACGCCCACCAAGCCGCTGACCACCCAGCGCGACCTGGCGCTGGCCTATTCGCCGGGCGTGGCGGCCCCCTGCCTGCGCATCGCCGAGGACCCGTCGCTGGCCTACGACTACACGGCCAAGGGGAACATCGTCGCCATCATCTCCAACGGCACGGCGGTG
>Ga0196976_1000160_pt1 | contig 45786 bp, 7 predicted proteins | sample S3v_513CmetaG_FD_148644 | JGI IMG/M metagenome (GOLD analysis project Ga0196976, IMG submission 148644) | Soil microbial communities from Anza Borrego desert, Southern California, United States - S3+v_5-13C | ecosystem: Environmental > Terrestrial > Soil > Desert | place: USA: California... | reverse complement strand
GATGCTGACGGCGGCGGCGATGCTGGAAGTGAGCGGCATCGACCTGGACTGGCGCTCGTTCGACGCGCCGTACGGCCGGCGCCGCGTGCCGTTGCCGACGTATCCCTTCCAGCGCTCGCGCTTCTGGCCGGAGCCGGTCGATCTCCATCGTTCCGCGCCGGGCGTCGCCTCGGCGTCCCCGTTTCTCGGATCGCGCATCGCGTCGCCGCTCGAGGCGGAGCAGTACCAGGCCCGTCTCCGCGCCACCGATCCGCTGCTGGCGGACCACCGCATCCACGGCGACACGATCGTCCCGGCCGTCGCCTATCTCGAGGCCGCGCTGTCGAGCGCCACGGGCGTGGAATGCCGCGACGTGACCATTCCCGCGCCGTTGATCCTCGGCGAGGGCGGCGCCGTCCTGCAGACCGTCATCGAGCGGGAGCACGACGGACAGACGTTCCGCACCTTCGCGGCGGCGGAGCCGAAATGGCGGCTGCACTGCAGCGGCACGCTGCAGCCCGCCGCGCTCCCGGGAGACGGCGCCATCGCCCTCCCGCGGCGCGCGGCCGATCTCGACGGCGACGCGCTCTACGCGGAGCTGCTCGGCAAGGGCTTCGAGTACGGCCCGTCGTTCCGCGGCATCACCGCGCTGTGGCGCGGCGACAGCGAGCTGACGGCGCGGCTCGACGAAGCGGCGCCGCTCCTCGGCGTGCTCGACGCGCCGCTGCAACTGGCCGTCCTCGCCGCGACCACGGGCAACGCCACCGCGGTGCCGTTCTCCATCGAGCGCGTGCGTCTGCATCGCCGCGACACCGGCCCCGGCCTGCGCTGCGCCGTGCGCCGCCGCGACGGCATGTTCGACGCGCGCATCAGCGACGACCGCGGGCCCGTGGCCGCATTCGACGGCATCGTGGTGAAGGAGCTGGCCCGCGGCAGCGACGAGCTCCTGTACGCGATCGAGTGGGAGCCGGCCGCGCCGGCGCCCGCAGCGCGCTCCTGCGAAGGGACGTGGCTCATCCTCGGCGGCGCCTTCGCCCACGAGCTCGCGCGCGTCGTGGGCGAGCGCGGAGGACGCAGCCTCGTCACCGCCGACGCCATCGAGATCGAGGCGGCGCTGGCCACGATGGACGTGCGCGCGATCGTGCACGCCGCGTCGCTCGAGGCGCGCGCGCAGGACGAGTCGCTCGACCTGGCGCTGACCGCCATGCGTGCGTCCGGCGATGCACGCACGCCGCGGCTCGCCTTCGTCACGCGCGGCGCGCAGCCGCTCGCGGGAACGACGGTCGACGTCGCACAGTCGCCGCTCCTCGGCGTGGCGCGCGTGGCGGCGAACGAGCTGCCGGACCTGCGTCCGCGCCTGATCGACCTCGATCCGCTGGGCACGCGCGGCGAAGCAGCGCTGGTCGTCGACGAGATCGCTTCCATGGGCGACGAGCAGCAGCCGGAGATTGCCTGGCGCGGCGGCGCGCGTTTCGTTCCGCGCCTGCGCCGTGCCCGCACCGCGGCGGCGGCAGCCGTCGACGCTCCGCGCTCGCTCGAGATTCCGTCGCGCGGACTCCTGGAGAACCTCACCTTCGTGCCGCGCACCCGGCGCGCTCCCGCGGCCGATGAAGTGGAGATCGAGATCGCCGCGAGCGGCCTGAACTTCCGCGACGTGCTGAACGCGCTGGGCCGTTATCCCGGCGATCCCGGCCCGCTGGGCCTCGAATGCGCGGGGCGCGTCGTCGCCGCCGGCGCGGACGTCCGCGGGCTCGCCGCCGGCGATCTCGTCTTCGGCTTCGCGCACGGCAGCATCGCCACGCATTGCACCGCGCCCGCGGCGCTCTTCGCGCGCGTGCCGCACAACGTGACGGCGATCGAGGCGGCCACGGTGCCGGTGACGTTCCTGACCGCCGAATACGGCCTGGCCGAGCTGGCGAAGTTGAAGGCGGGCGAGCGCGTGCTCATCCACGCGGGCGCCGGCGGCGTCGGCATGGCCGCCATCCAGATTGCCAAGAACGCGGGGGCGGAAGTCTTCGCCACCGCCAGCCGCGGCAAGTGGCGCGTGCTGGAAGCGCTGGGTGTCCAGCACATCCTCGACTCGCGCTCGCTCTCGTTCGCGGACGAAGTGCTGGCGCGCACCAACGGCGAAGGCGTGGACGTCGTCCTGAACTCGCTCAGCGGCGAGTTCATCGCCAGGAGCCTCGGCGTGCTGCGCTCCGGCGGCCGTTTCCTGGAGATCGGCAAGAGCGGCGTGTGGACGAGCGAACAGGTCCGCGAGGCTCATCCGCACGTCGAGTACCACCTGTACGACATCGCCGCATTGGCGGATGCCGAGCCTTCGCGCATCGGCGCTCTGCTGGCTCGTGTCGCCGAGCGCTTCGAGGCCGGAGAGCTTCAGCCGCTGTCACATCGCGTGCTGACCTTCGACGAGGCGGTCGACGCGTTCCGCCTCATGGCCCAGGGCCGCCACATCGGCAAAGTGGTGCTCGTGCCGCGCCGCGCGGGTGCGATGACCGTCCGCGACGACGCGACGTACCTGATCACCGGCGGACTGGGAAGCATCGGCCTGCGCGCGGCCGAGTGGCTCGTCGAGCGCGGCGCGCGCCATCTCGTGCTGACCGGCCGTACGGCCACCACGAACGAGCGCGTCGAGCAGTTGCAGACGCGCGCGGACGTCCGCGTCCTGCGGGCCGACGTCAGCAGGCGCGAAGACGTCGAGACGCTGATGCAGACAATCGACGCGCACATGCCGCCGCTGCGCGGCGTGCTGCACACGGCGGGCGTCCTCGATGACGGCGTGCTGGTGCAGCAGACCATGGAGCGCTTCGCGTGCGTCATGGCGCCGAAGGTGGACGGCTCGTGGAACCTGCACGAGGCGACGAAGAAGCGGGAGCTCCACTTCTTCGTGCTGTTCTCGTCGATGGCCTCGATGCTGGGGTCGGCGGGACAGGGGAACTACGCCGCGGCGAATGCCTACGAGGACGCGCTGGCGCACTACCGCCGCGCGCTCGGCCTGGCGGCGACGAGCATCAACTGGGGCCCGTGGGCCGAAGGCGGCATGGCCACGGCGCTGGGAAGCCGCGATCAGCAGCGGTGGGCGTCGCAGGGCATTGGCCAGCTCGCGGGCGGCGAGGCGTTCGACGCGCTCGAGCGCGCGCTGCAACTGGACCGCGCGCAGCTGGGCATCCTGCGCGTGGACTGGAAGCGCTGGAGCGCGAGCAGCGCCGCCGGGCAGCCGCTCGTGAGCGACCTGGTCCGCGGCGCCACCGTCGCGGCGCCCGCTCCGCGGCGCGCAACGACTTCGATCGCCGATCGCCTCCACGCCGCGGCGGAAGAGGAGCGCCTCGACCTGCTCCGCGACTTCACCGCCGGCGAAGTCGCCGCCTCCCTCGGCTTCGCCCGCGATCACCGCCTCGACGTGCAGCGGCCGCTCATGGAGCTCGGCGTCGACTCCCTGGTGGCCGTCGAGCTCCGCAACGCGCTCGTGAAAGCCACCGGCTGCGCGCTGCCGGCCACGCTGACATTCCAGTTCCCCACCATCGGCGCCATCGCCGCGCATCTGTTCGACGCGCTCGGCTTCGCGAAGCGCCGCGTGGAGCCGGAAGCGGCGGTGCAGGGCGCGGCGCTCGACATCGACGCACTCGACGAAGACGAGCTGGCGCGCCTGCTCGCCGAAGAGCTGGAGTCCCTGAAAGGAAGCGCATCGTGAGCGAACCGAAAGACCAGACCGCGCTGCTGCGCGACTCGCTGCGGCAGATCCGCGAGCTGCGCGCCCGCGTGGAAGCGTTCGAGACCGCACGCACCGAGCCGATCGCCATCACCGGCATCGGCTGCCGTTTCCCCGGCGGCGCAAATACGCCCGACGCGTTCTGGCAGCTCCTCAGCGGCGGCGTCGACGCCATCACTGCCATTCCCGAGGATCGCCCGCACCTGCGCGCGGCATACGACAGCGACCCGCGCAACGCGGGGCGTTTCCACGTCGACCAGGGGGGCTTTCTCGGGAACGTCGACGCCTTCGATCCGCGCTTCTTCGGCATCTCCCCGCGCGAGGCGGTGACGATCGATCCGCAGCAGCGCCTCCTGCTCGAGACGTCGTGGGAAGCGCTGGAGCGCGCCGGCATCGCGCCGTCGTCGCTGCAGGGGAGCCGCAGCGGCGTGTTCGTCGGCATCGGCTTCAACGACTACGCGGAGCTGCAGTCGCGGTTCGGCGAGAACGCCGAGACCGAGCTGTACGCCGGCCCCGGCAAGGCGCTCAGCGTGGCCGCGAACCGCGTCTCCTACGCGCTGGGACTCAGCGGCCCCAGTCTCTCCATCGACACCGCCTGCTCGTCGTCGCTCGTGGCGGTGCACCTCGCGGCGCAGAGCCTCCGCGCGCGCGAATGCGACCTCGCCCTCGCCGGCGGGGTGAACCTCATCCTCTCGCCGGACAACACGGTCTTCTTCGCCAAGGCCGGCATGCTCGCCGCCGACGGCCGCTGCAAGACCTTCGACGCCTCCGCGGACGGCTACGTCCGCTCGGAAGGGTGCGGGATGATCGTCCTGCGCCGTCTTTCCGACGCCGTCGCGGCGGGCGATCCGATCCTGGCGATCGTCCGCGGCAGCGCCGTCAACCAGAACGGCCGCGGCGCCGGCCTCACGGCGCCGAGCGTGCCCGCGCAGGCGGCGCTGATCCGCGAGGCACTGGCCGCGGCGCACGTGGCGCCGTCGCTGGTCGGCTACGTCGAGGCGCACGGCACCGGCACCTCCCTGGGCGATCCGATCGAGCTCGAGGCGCTCGCCTCCGCGCTGGGCGAAGGACGCCCCGCGGACCGCCCGCTCGTCCTCGGCTCCGTGAAGACCAACATCGGCCACCTCGAAATGGCGGCCGGCATCGCCGGCCTGATCAAAGTCGTCCTGAGCCTGCGCCACGCCACCATCCCGCCGCATCTCCACCTCAACGAGGTGAACCCGTACATCGACCTCGCGGCCATTCCCGCGGTCGTGCCGCGCGAGGCGACGCCGTGGCGCGAGATCGAGGGGCGCCGCATCGCCGGCGTCAGCTCGTTCGGCTTCGGCGGCACGAACGCGCACGTGATCGTGGAGTCGTACGCGGCCCCGTCGTCGGCGGCGCTGCTGCCGGGGCGGCCGCTGCACGTGCTCCCGCTCGCCGCCCACGACGAGGAGTCGCTCGAGCAGCTCGCCGGTCATTACGCGTCGGCGCTGGTGGACCATGAGGCCGCCGACGTCTGCGTCACCGCCGCGACGGGACGCTCTCCTCTGGCCCAGCGCATCGCCGTGGTCGGCGACTCAGCGGAGGCGCTGAGCGGCGCGCTCCTGAGCGACGAGGGAACGTGCCTGCGGGGGAGCGTGCCGGCCGACGGCGCCCGCCCGCGCGTGGCGTTCCTCTTCACCGGCCAGGGATCGCAGTACCGCGGGATGGGACGGCAGTTGTACGAGACGGAGCCGGTCTTCCGGACCGCGCTCGACGAGTGCGCGGCCATCCTGCAGGAGCGGATGCCGCTGCTGGACGTCCTCTTCTCCACGGACGAGAGCGACGCGCGCATCGACCGCACCGACTTCACGCAGCCGGCGCTCTTCGCGTTCGAGTACGCGCTGGCCGCGCTGTGGCGCTCGTGGGGCATCACCCCGAGCGCCGTCATCGGCCACAGCGTCGGCGAGTACGTGGCCGCCTGCATCGCGGGCGTGTTCCCGCTCGAGGAGGGCCTGCGTCTCGTCGCCGAGCGCGGACGCCTGATGCAGGCGCTCACCGAGGCGGGGGCGATGGTGGCCGTGACCGCGCCGCTCGAGGAAGTCGAGCAGCTCGTCTCCGCGCACGAACGCGTCGCCGTGGCCGCGATCAACGCGCAGGACGAGTCGGTGATCTCCGGCGCCGCGGACGCGGTGCAGGCGATCGCGGGAGAGCTGGCCGCGCGCGGACACCGCACGACGAAGCTGGCCGCCTCCGCGGCGTTCCACTCGCCGCTGCTCGATCCGATGCTGGCCGGCCTGGCCAGCGCCGCCTCCGCGATCCCCATGCGCGCGCCGCGCCTTCCGATCGTCTCGAACCTGCACGGCCGCGCGGCGAGCGATGCGTTCGTCACGCCGTCGTACTGGGCCGATCACGCCCGCCAGCCGGTGCGCTTCCACGACGGCCTGCGCTCGCTCGTCGAGGGCGGCTATCGCATCTTCCTCGAGATCGGTCCCGCGCCGGTCCTGGCCGGCCTCGGGCGCCGCTCGTTCAGCGAGGCCGGCGTGGCCTGGCTCTCCAGCGTGCGCAAAACGCGCGGGGAAGCCGCCCAGATGATGGAGACGCTGGGCGAGCTGTACGTCCGCGGCGTCGATCCCGACTGGCGCGCGTTCCATGCCGACCGCCCCGGCCGGCGCGTCGAGCTGCCGACGATGGTGTGGCAGCGCGAGCGCTTCTGGTTCTCGACCGGCGCGCAGGCCGCGGCCGGCGAGCCGGCCGTCGCGACGCCGCGCGTGCGCGCGCCGCGGGACGCGCAGGAGCGCGGCACGCTGCGCGCGGATCTGGAGCGCGCGAGCGCCGCCGATCGCGAGCAGAAGCTCGTCGACTTCATCCGCGCCTCGATCCGCAGGCTGCTCCACCTCCCGCCGGCGACGGCGATCGACCGCGAGCAGCGCCTGGCCGAGTTCGGCGTCGACTCGCTGATCGGCCTGGAGCTGCGCAACCGGCTCGAGGTCGCCCTCGACCTCGAGCCGAAGACGCTGCCGGCCACGCTCGTCTTCGATCATCCCACCCCGCTCGCCGCGGCCCGCTTCGTCGCGGCCCGCCTGTTCGGCGATCCGTCGGCGAGCCGTTCGGCCGCCGAGGCGTCGCGCAGGCAGGAACAGGAAGCCCTGGAGACGCGGCGGCTGGAGATCGAAAGCCTCTCCGATGACGAAGCGGAAGCGCTTCTGCTCGCAAAACTCGAAGGACTCAGCCGATGACTGCCGACGGTACCCAGCCCCAGATGACCCCCCTCAAGCGCGCGTTGCTCGCCATCGAGCAGCTCGAGCAGAAGCTCGCCGCCTCCGACGCGCGGCGCAGCGAGCCGATCGCCGTGGTGGGCATGGGCTGCCGCTTTCCCGGCGGTGCGAACGACCCGGAGAGCTTCTGGAAGCTGATGCGCGACGGCGTCGACGCCGTGGTCGAGTTTCCGCGCGACCGCTTCGACGTCGACGCGCTCTACGACGCCGATCCGTCGGCGCCCGGCAAGATGTCCACGCGCTGGTGCGGCATCGTCGAGCAGATCGACCGCTTCGATCCCGCGCTCTTCGGGATCGCGCCGCGCGAGGCCGCGTCGATGGACCCGCAGCAGCGCCTGGTCCTGGAAGTGGCGTGGGAAGCGCTCGAGCGGGCCGCCATCGCCCCCCGCTCCCTCACCGGCAGCCGCACCGGCGTCTACGTCGGCATCATCACCAACGACTACGACAAGCAGTTCCTCGACCTCCGGTCGATCGACGCGTACTTTGCGTCGGGCATCTCGCCCAGCCTGGCCAGCGGCCGCCTCTCCTACGCCCTCGGCCTGCAGGGGCCGAGCATGACCATCGACACGGCCTGCTCGTCGTCGCTGGTGGCGGTGCACCTGGCCTGCCGCAGCCTGCGCAGCGGCGAGACCGACCTGGCCATCGCCGGCGGCTCCAACCTCATCCTCCATCCCGACGTGACCATCGGCTACTCGAAGGCGCGCATGATGGCCGCGGACGGGAAGTGCAAGACCTTCGACGCGGCGGCCGACGGCTTCGTGCGCGGCGAGGGGTGCGGGCTGCTCGTGCTGGAGCGGCTCTCTGACGCGCTGGCGGCGGGCCATCCGATCGTGGCCGTGATCCGCGGCTCGGCGGTCAACCAGGACGGGCCGAGCAGCACGCTCACCGCGCCGCACGGTCCTTCGCAGGAAGCGGTGATCCGCGAGGCGCTGGCCGACGGACGCGTCGACGCGCACAGCGTCGGCTACGTCGAGGCGCACGGCACCGGCACCGCGCTCGGCGACCCGATCGAAGTGCAGGCGCTCGGCAGCGTCTTCGCCGGCCGCACCGAGCCGCTGCGCATCGGCTCCGTCAAGACCAACATCGGCCACCTCGAGTCGGCCGCCGGCGTGGCCGGCCTCATGAAGCTGATCCTCTCCATCCAGCACGGCGAGATCCCGCCGACGCTGCACTACCGCGAGCCGAACCCGCACGTGCCGTGGAGCGACCTGCCGGTCGAAGTGGTGGCCGCGCCGGTGAAATGGGATGCGCCGTCGCGCGTCGGCGGCGTGAGCTCGTTCGGCTTCAGCGGCACCAACGCGCACGTGATCGTCGGGCAGGCGCCGTCGCGTGACGCCGCGAAGGGCGATACCGACCGCCCGCGGCACCTCTTCACGCTCTCCGCGAACAGCGCGGCCAGCCTCGAGGCGCTGCGCGAGCGCCACGCGCGCTTCGCCGCGGGCACCGAGGCGCGCGTGGAAGATCTCTGCTACACCGCCGCCACGGGACGCGCGCACCTCGCGCATCGCCTGGCGGTGGTGTGCGACTCGGCCGCCGAGCTGGCGGCGAAGCTCGCCGGCGGCGAGGACGTGATCCGCGGCCGCGTCGCGCACAGCGATCCGCCGCGCATCGCCTTCGTCTTCACCGGCCAGGGCTCGCAGTACGCCGGCATGGGACGCGCGCTGTACGACGCCGAGCCGCGTTTCCGCGCCGCCATCGATCGCTGCGCCGCGGCCGTCGCCGACCAGATGGATCTCCTGGCCGTGCTGTTCGGCGAGAGCGGGGCGTCGATCGACGAGACGCGTCACGCGCAGCCGGCGCTCTTCGCCATCGGCTACGCCCTTTCCGAGCTGTGGCGCGCCTGGGGCGTCGAGCCGTCGATGGTCCTCGGCCACAGCGTGGGCGAGCTCGTCGCGGCCTGCGTCGCGGAAGTCTTTCCGGCGGAAGAGGGGATGCGCCTCGCGGCGGCACGCGGGCGGCTGATGCAGGCGCTCGAAGCGGGCTCGATGCTCGCCGTCCTGGCGCCGGAAGCGCGCGTGCGCGCGGCCATCGCCGGACGCGAGGCGGACCTCTCCATCGCCGCGGTGAACGCGCCGGAGAACGTCGTCATCTCCGGCCGCACGGATGCGGTGAACGACGTTGCGGCGCGGCTGCGCGCGGAAGGGATCACGTGCAAGCCGCTGGTGGTCTCGCACGCCTTCCACTCGCCGATGATGGCGCCGATGCTCGACGCCTTCGAGCAGATCGCCGCGGGCGCGACCTGTGCGGCCCCGCGCGTGCCGCTGCTCTCGGCCGTCACCGGCTCCGCCATCGAAGGCGTGGACGCGCGCTACTGGCGCGAGCACGTGATGGCGCCGGTGCGGTTCCACGACGCCGTCGTGGCGGCCGAGGAGGGTGGGGCCACGCACTTCGTGGAGATCGGTGCGCACGGCGCGCTCCTGCCGCTGCTGCGTGCGCGGAGCGAGCGCGTGGCCGTGGCCACGCTGCGCCGCGGCGAGAACGACTGGAATCGCATCCTGACCTCGCTGGCCGAGCTCTACGCCGCGGGCGTGGCGGTGGACTGGCGCGCGTTCGACGCGCCGTACGCGCGCACGGCCGTCGTGCTGCCGACGTACGCATTCGACCGGCAGCGCTACTGGGCCGACGCGAAGCCTGTGATCGTGCAGACCAGCCAGGGGCTCGTCGGCCGGCGCCTGCGCTCGCCGCTCTTCGACGCCACCGCGTTCGAGTGCGACCTGTCGCTGGCGCGGCATCCGTTCATCGGCGATCACCGCCTGCACGGCACGGCCATCCTGCCGGGTGCGTGCGTGGTGGCGATGCTGCTCGAGGCGGGGCGCCGCTCCGGCGGCGAGCTCCCGGCGATCCGCGACTGGGCGCTGGCGCGGCCGGTGGCTGTCGCCGCGGATGCCGAGCTGCCGCTGCAGATCATCGTGCGCGACGGCGAGGCGGAAGTGGTCAGTCTCTCCGGCGATGCGTGGGTGCGGCATGCGACGGCGTCGCTGCGCACCGAGACGGTCGCCGCGCCCGCATCCGCCGATCTCACCGCCGCGATCCGCGGACTGGGGGAAGAGGCGGCGGAGACGTTCTTCGACCGCTACGCCTCCTCGGGGCTGCTCCTCGGCGACTCGTTCCGCTGGATCGAATCGCTCTGGCGCGGCGAGGGGGTCGCGGTCTGCACGCTGCGCGACCGCCGCGCGGGCGACGCGGATGCGGGCACGCCGCTCGATCCGGGCGTCGTCGACGCGTCGTTCCAGCTGCTCGGCGCGGCCATGCCGGCCGAGGCGCTGGAGAGCGATGCCTACCTGCCGTTTGCGCTCGAGGCCTTCCAGGTCGTCCGGACTGCCGCCCCGCGCTGGTGCCGGGCCGTCCTCCGTCCCGCCCGCGCCGAAGGGCACTTCGTCGGCGACGTCGCGCTGTACGCCGCGGACGGCTCGGTCGTCGCGGTGGCCACGGGGCTGACGGCGAAGCGCGCGCCGCGGACGCTGGCGACCGGCGCCTCCGCCGATCTCGTCTACACGTTCGTGTGGCGCGGCGTCGAGGCGGTGCCCGAGCCGCGTCCGTCGAAGAACGTGGTCACCGTGCCCACGGTGGAGGCGCTCGAAGGGGTGGGCGCCGGCTGCACCGACGTGGTCGTCACCGCCGCCACGCTCGACGTGGCACTGGCGGCGCTGAAGCGCGCCGCCGCCATGAGCGTACCGCCGCGCCTCTGGATCGTCACCGAGGGTGCGGTCGCCATCAGCGAGGGGGAGCTCCCTTCGCCCGCGCAGGCGATGCTCCTCGGCTTCGCGCGCGTGGTGGACACGGAGAATCCGGAGCTGCGGGCCACCGTCGTCGATCTCGATCCGATGGCCGACGCGGAGACGAAATCCGCGCAGCTCGCGGCCGAGATGGACTCGGCGCACGCCGATCCGGTCGTCGTCTACCGCCGCAACGTCCGTCACGTCGCCCGCCTCGTCCGCGCGGCCGCCGCTCCCGCGGAGGTGCCGGGGCGGCGCGTGCTCGAAGTGCGGGAGCGCGGCGTCCTCGAATCGCTCGCCCTCGTGCCGGCCGCCGACCGCGCGCCGGAAGCGAACGAAGTCGAGATCGAAGTCCTCGCCAGCGGCCTCAATTTCCGCGACGTGCTCGGCGCGCTCGGCATGTACCCCGGCGGGCCGCTGCCCCTCGGCTTCGAGTGCGCGGGCGTCGTGCGGAGCACCGGTGCGAGCGTCAGCCGCTTCGCCGCCGGCGACCGCGTGATCGCGGCCAACGTCGCGGGGAGCTTCGCCTCCACCGTCCGCGTGCGCGAAGAGCTCGTGGCCCCGATGCCGCGCAATCTCACCGCCATCGAGGCGGCCACGGTGCCGGTGACGTTCCTGACCGCCGAATACGGCCTGGTCGAGCTGGCGAAATTGAAGGCGGGCGAGCGCGTGCTCATCCACGCGGGCGCCGGCGGCGTCGGCATGGCCGCCATCCAGATCGCGAAGAACGCGGGAGCGGAGGTCTTCGCCACCGCCAGCCGCGGCAAGTGGCGCGTGCTCGAAGCGCTGGGTGTCGAGCACATCCTCGACTCGCGCTCGCTCTCGTTCGCGGACGAAGTGCTGGCGCGCACGAACGGCGAAGGCGTGGACGTCGTCCTGAACTCGCTCAGCGGCGAGTTCATCGCCAAGAGCCTCGGCGTGCTGCGCGCCGGCGGCCGCTTCCTGGAGATCGGCAAGAGCGGCGTGTGGACGAGCGAACAGGTCCGCGAGGCTCATCCTCACGTCGAGTACCACCTGTACGACATGGCCGCGCAGGCCGATGCCGAGCCCGCGCGCATCGGCGCTCTGCTCGGGCGCATTGCCGAGCGCTTCGAGGCCGGCAAGCTCGAGCCGCTGCCGCACCGCGTGCTGACCTTCGACGAGGCGGTCGACGCGTTCCGCCTCATGGCCCAGGGCCGCCATACCGGCAAGGTCGTCCTCGTGCCGCGCCGTGCGGGTGCGATGACCGTCCGCGACGACGCGACGTACCTGATCACGGGCGGACTGGGAAGCATCGGCCTGCGCGCGGCCGAGTGGCTCGTCGAGCGCGGCGCGCGCCACCTCGTACTGACCGGCCGTACGGCCACCACGAACGAGCGCGTCGAGCAGTTGCAGGCGCGCGCGGGCGTGCGCGTGCTGCGGGCCGACGTCAGCAGGCGCGAAGACGTCGAGACGCTGATGCAGACAATCGACGCGCACATGCCGCCGCTGCGCGGCGTGCTGCACACGGCGGGCGTCCTCGATGACGGCGTGCTGGTGCAGCAGACCATGGAGCGCTTCGCGCGCGTCATGGCGCCGAAGGTGGACGGGTCGTGGAACCTGCACGAGGCGACCAAGAAGCGGGAGCTCGACTTCTTCGTGCTGTTCTCGTCGATGGCCTCGATGCTGGGGTCGGCGGGACAGGGGAACTACGCCGCGGCGAACGCCTACGAGGACGCGCTGGCGCACTACCGCCGCGCGCTCGGCCTGGCGGCGACGAGCATCAACTGGGGTCCGTGGGCCGAGGGCGGCATGGCCACGGCGCTGAACAGCCGCGATCAGCAGCGGTGGGCGTCGCAGGGCATCGGCCAGCTCGCGGGCAGCGAAGGGCTCGACGCGCTCGAGCGTGCGCTGCAGCTCGATCGCGCGCAGCTCGGGATCCTGCGCATCGACTGGAAGCGCTGGAGCGCGAGCAGCGCCGCCGAGCAGCCGCTCGTGGCCGAGCTCGTGCGCGACGCGCGTCCGGCCGCCGCTCCGCGCGCCGAGTCGCGCGCGAAGCTCACCGCGCTCGTCGCCGGCGCCCAGCCGAAGGACGTGCCGCGCGTCATCCTGCAGCACGTCCAGGAGCAGGCCGCGAAGGTGCTGGGCGTTCCCTCGGCCGCGCACATCGACCCGGCCCGGCCGCTCAACGAGCTCGGTCTCGACTCGCTGATGGCGGTCGAGCTGCGCAATGCCATCGCCGCGAGCGCGGGTCGCAGCCTGCCGGCCACGCTCGTTTTCGATTACCCGACCGCGGACGCGATCGCGCGCTTCCTCGGCAGTGAAGTGTTCGAGTCCGCGCCCGCCGCGGTCCCCGCGCCGCAGGCGCAGATCGATGCCGCGGCGGACCAGCTCATCGCCAGCGTGGCCTCCCTTTCCGACGCCGAGCTCGAGGCGCTGATCGCCGACGAGCTTTCCAAGCTTTCCCTGGAGAACGTGAATGACTGACGTCCCGACGCAGCTCGCGCAGATGACGCCGTTGCAGCGCGCCACGCTCGCGCTCAAGGAGACCCGGGCCCGCCTCGACCGGGAGCTGCTGGCGCGCACCGAGCCGGTGGCCATCGTCGGCATCGGCTGCCGTTTCCCCGGCGGCGCGAACGACACGCGCTCGTTCTGGCGCCTCCTCGCCGAGGGGCGCGATGCCATCACCGAGGTTCCGCGCGACCGGTGGAACGTCGATGCCTACTACGACGCCGATCCCGAGGCCGAGGGGAAGATGTACACCCGCTTCGGCGGCTTCATCGACGGCGCCGACACCTTCGACCCGATGTTCTTCGGGATCTCGCCGCGCGAGGCGGCGGCCATGGATCCGCAGCAGCGCATCCTCCTGGAAGTGGCCTGGCAGGCCATCGAGGACGCGGGCATGGCCACCGACCGCCTGGGCGGCACGCGCACGGGCGTGTACGTCGGCATGAGCACGCATGACTACTCGATCCTCCACGCGCGGCTGGCCGATCCCGCCGCCGCCGACGTCCATTTCGGCACGGGCACGGCGTACAGCATCGCCGCCGGACGGCTCTCGTACATCCTCGGCCTGCAGGGGCCGAGCATGACCATCGACACCGCCTGCTCGTCGTCGCTGGTGGCCGTGCACCTGGCCGTGCAGAGCCTGCGCAGCGGCGAGTCCGACCTCGCGCTCGCGGGCGGCGTGAACGTCATCCTGGCGCCGGACCTCACGCTGTTCTTCTGCCGCGCGAAAGGGATGGCGCCGGACGGCCGCTGCAAGACCTTCGACGCGGGCGCGAACGGCTACGTCCGTTCGGAAGGGTGCGGCGTGGTCGTGCTCAAGCGCCTCTCCGACGCGCTGCGCGACGGCGACCGCATCCACGCCCTGATCCGCGGTACCGCCGTGAATCACGACGGCCGCAGCAGCGGTCTCACCGCCCCGAACGGCCTCGCGCAACGCGCGGTCATCCGGCAGGCGCTGAAGGCAGCGAACGTCACCCCGTCGCGGGTCTCATACGTCGAGACGCACGGCACCGGCACGCCCCTCGGCGACCCGATCGAGCTGCAGTCGCTGGCCGCCGTGCTCGAGGAAGGACGCGAAGGCGGGCCCGTGGCCATCGGCTCGCTCAAGACGAATCTCGGCCACCTCGAGGCCGCGGCCGGCGTGGCCGGCCTGATCAAAGTGGTGCTGTCGATGCAGCAGCGGCAGATCCCGCCGTCGCTGCACTTCCGCGAGCCCAACCCGCACGCGGGGCTGGACGGGCCGACGCTGCGCGTGCAGACGGAGCTCGGCGCGTGGACGTCCGAGCAGCCGCTGGTGGCGGGGCTGAGCTCCTTCGGCATCAGCGGCACGAACGCGCACGCCATCCTCGAAGAAGCGCCGCGCGCGGACGTCCCGGCCGTCGAGCATCCGTCCGCGATCGTCCTTCCCATCTCGGCGCGCACGCAGGGAGCGCTGCGGACGCTCGTCTCCCAGTACGCGAGCGAGCTCTCCTCCGGATCGCTGGCCGAGGTGGACGCGCGCGACGTCGCCGCGCAGGCCGCGCTGGGCCGCTCGCACTTCGACCACCGCTTCGTGGCCGTGGCCACGTCGCGCGAGGAGCTGCTCGCGCAGTTGCAGGGCTTCGTGCGCGACGAGCCGCGCTACGGCGCCGCCAGCGGACGGCGCATGCCGGGCAATCCGCCGAAGGTGGCCTTCGTCTTCCCGGGACAGGGAACGCAGTGGATCGGCATGGGACGGCAGCTCTTCGAGCGCGAGCCTGTGTTCAAAGAGATGCTGGAGCGCTGCGACGCCGCGATGCGCGGCCGCTTCGACGGCTCGCTCGTGGCCGAATTCTTCGCCGCGGCGCCCCGGCTGGACCAGATCGCCGTCGTGCAGCCGATGCTCTTCGCGCTGCAGGTCTCGCTGGCCGCGCTGCTGCGCTCGTGGGGCATCGAGGCCGACGCCTTCGTGGGCCACAGCATGGGCGAGGTGGCCGCCGCGCACGTGGCCGGCGCGCTCACGCTGGAAGACGCGGCGCACATCATCACCACGCGCAGCTCGCTGATGCGCCGCGCCAGCGGACGCGGCGGCATGCTGGTCACGCAGCTTTCCTACGACGCGGCGGCGCAGGCCATCGCGGCGTATGGCGACCGCGTTTCCATCGCCGCGAGCAACGGCCCCGCGTCGACCGTGCTGTCCGGCGAAGGGGAAGCGCTGCAGCAGATCGCGGACGACCTCACCCGCCGCGATCTCTTCTCCCGTTTCGTGAAAGTGGAAGTGGCCTCGCACTCGTCGCAGGTGGACGTCGTCCGCGATGACCTCCTGGCCGCGCTGGCGGGCGTGCAGTCCACCGAGGTCCCGCCCTCGTTCCGCTCCACGGTAGCGGGCGGCGATTCCGCCGCGCGCCTCGATGCCGCGTACTGGTGGCGCAACCTGCGCCAGCCGGTGCTCTTCACGAACGTCATCCGCCGGCTGATCGACGAAGGCTTCACGGCGTTCGTGGAGCTGAGCGCGCACCCGACGCTGACTCTGGCCGTGACCGAGACCGCCGCCGATGCGAAGGCGGATGTGCTCGCCGTTCCCGCGCAGCACCGCGACCGCGACGGCGCGCAGGCCGCGCTGGCCGTGGCCGGCGCGCTTCACTGCGCGGGACATCCCCTCGACTGGGCGCGGGTCCACCGCGCCCGCCGTCCGTTCATCACTCTGCCGCACTACCCGTTCCAGAAGGAGCGCTTCTGGATCACCGCAAATCATCCGACGCCAGGAGGACCAGAAGCCGTGCAGTCCGAGACCCGAACCAACCACGAACAACGCAATGCGGCGCGCGAGCAGCAGATTCTCGCCGATGTCATCGCCATCACCGCGCGCGTGCTCGAGGCCGACCCCTCCTCGATCGACGCGGACGTCCCCTTCCTCGAGATGGGCGCCGACTCTCTGGTGATGGGCAAGGCGGTGAAAGGCATCGAGAGCCGCTTCAAGGTGCCGCTCTCGCTGCGCCGCCTCTTCGACGACCTGAGTACGGCCCGCGCCGTCGCCGGCTACGTCGTGTCGCAGCTGCCGGAAGAAACGGTGGAGGAAGTGCCGGCGCCCGCGCCTGCCGTTGCCGCCGCCGTCGCGGCGCCCGCACCGGCGCTGCAGCCCGCACCGGCCGCGGTGGCCATGCCGGTGACCGTCGCCGCCGACGCCTCGGCGATGGAGCGCGTCATGGCCCAGCAGCTCCAGGCGTTCTCGCAGATCGTCTCCACGCAGCTGTCCGCGATGGGACACGCGCCGGTCGTCGCCACTCCGGTTCCGGCGCCCGCGCCGGTGGCCGCTCCCGCGGTGATCGTTGCCCCGGCGCCCGTCGAGACGAAGCCCGCGACCCTCTCGGCGTCCACCGCCGCGAGCGTGGCGCGCTATCGCCCGTACCAGCCGGTCAAGCAGGGCGCCGGCAGCGGCTTCACCGAGCGCCAGCAGAAGCACGTCGAGGCGCTGATCGCCCGCTACACGAAGAAGACCGCGCGCTCGAAGGCGCTGGCCGCCGAGGCGCGTGCGCCGCTGGCGGACAGCCGCGCCTGCGTCGGCTTCCGGCTGTCGGTCAAGGAGATGCTCTATCCCCTGGCCAAGCAGCGCGCCCTCGGGTCGCACATCTGGGACGTCGACGGCAACGAGTACATCGACATGACCATGGGCTTCGGCGTGAACCTCTTCGGTCACGGCGAGCCGTTCATCCAGCAGGCGCTCGAGGCGCAGCTGGCGCAGGGAATCGAGCTGGGGACGCGCTCGGAGCTCGTCTCGGAAGCGGCGGCCCTGGTCACCGAGCTGACGGGGATGGAGCGGGTCTGCTTCCTCAACTCCGGCACGGAAGCGGTCATGACCGCGCTCCGGCTCGCGCGCGCCGCGAAGGGACGCCGCAAGGTCGTCCTCTTCGAGAACTTCTACCACGGCCAGTCGGACCTGACGCTGGCCCGCCGCGACGAAGAGGCGCCGCGCTCCTATCCGATCGCGCCGGGCGTTCCCCCGGGCGCGGTCGAGGACATCATCGTGCTCGACTACGGCGATCCGCAGTCGCTGGACACGATCCGCAAGTACGCCCGCGACATCGCCGCCGTGCTGGTCGAGCCGATCCAGAGCCGGCGCGTGGACATGCAGCCGCGCGAGTTCGTCCACGAGCTGCGGAAAGTCACGGCCGACCTGGACATCGCCCTGATCTTCGACGAGATGATCACCGGCTTCCGCCTCCACCCGCGCGGCGCGCAGGCCTGGTACGGCGTGCAGGCCGACCTGGCCACCTACGGCAAGATCATCGGCGGCGGCATGCCCATCGGCGTCATCGCCGGCCGGGCCGAGTTCCTCGACCGCGTGGACGGCGGCGTGTGGCAGTACGGCGACGCTTCCTATCCGCGCGCGGAGACGACCTTCACCGGCGGCACCTTCTGCCAGCACCCGCTGGCCATGGCCGGCGCGATCGCGGTGATGCGCGAGATCAGGAAGCAGGGGCCGGCGCTGCACGAGACGCTCAACCGCCGCACCGACGGATTGTCGTCGTCGCTGAACGCGCTCTTCGATGCCGAGGAAGTGCCGATCAAGGCCTTCAACGCCGGCTCGATCTTCCGCTTCAAGTACTCCGGCAACCTCGACCTCCTCTTCTACCACCTGGTCGAGAAGGGGATCTTCATCTGGGAATGGAGGAGCTGCTATCTCTCCACCGCCCACACGGACGCCGACTTCCGGCAGATCGAGTCCGCCGTCCGCGAGAGCATCGGCGAGCTGCGCGAGGGCGGTTTCCTGCCGGAGCGCAGCAACAACGCCGGGATCGCTCCCGCCGTCGCCATTCCCGCGGCCGCGGAGACCGCCTCCGTGCGCCGCTCGGTGCCGCTCTTCGACACGCAGCAGTTGCTCTGGTCCGCGGCGGAGATGGGCGATGACGGCGCGAGCGCGTACAACGAATCGCTCGTCCTGCGCCTGCGCGGCACGCTCGATCTCGACGCGCTGCGCTCCTCGATCCAGTCGGTCGTGGCCCGTCACGAGGCGCTGCGCACCGTCATCCAGGAAGACGGCGAGTCGCAGGTCATCCTCCCCGAGGTCAAGATCGACGTCACCGTTGCCGACCTGACGCGCCTGCCGCGCGAGGCGCGCGACCGCGCGGCCGATGAATGGCTGCGCAGCGAGAGCGCCCGCCGCTTCTCGCTCACCGCGGGACCGCTGCTCCGCGCCAGCGTCGTCCGCCTCACGGCCGACGAACAGCTCCTGCTCATCACCGTGCACCACATCGTCGTGGACGGCTGGTCGGGCGGCGTGATCCTCGAAGAGCTCGGCCGCTTCTACGCCGCGGCGCGCGAGGGACGCACGCTCGCGCTGCCTCCGGCGCCGCAATTCTCCGACTACGGCCGCATGCGCACGGAGCGCAGCGGCACCGCGGAAGTGGTGGCCAACGACCGCTTCTGGCGCGAGCAGTTCGCGGACGGCGTGCCGACGCTGCAGCTTCCGCTCGACCGTCCGCGCCCCGCGAACCGCTCCTTCCGCGGTGCGCGGCGGCACCTGACCATCGACGCCGCGCAGACGCGCGAGCTGCGCGCCTTCGCGCGCCAGCACGGCGTCACGCTGTTCATGACTCTCCTCTCCACGTGGGTCGTGCTCCTGCGCCGCCTCACCGGCGCCGAGGATCTCGTCGTCGGGATCCCGGCCGCGGGACGCGGGCTGCCGGACAGCGACGGCGTGGTCGGCAACTGCGTCATCCCCATGCCGCTGCGCATCCGCGCCGCGGGCGACCCCGCCTTCGCCGACCTGCTGGCCACGGTGAAGCGCGCGCTCCTCGAAGGCTTCGACCGCAGCGAATTCTCCTTCGTGAAGCTGCTGGCCGACATCGGCTACCAGAAGATCTTCACCGGCCCGCCGATCTTCTCCGCCACGTTCAACATGGACCGCGAGATCGAGCTGCCGTCGTTCGGCGACCTCTCCGTCGAGATCAGCGCTCCGCCGGTGAACTTCGCCAAGTTCGACCTCGGCGCGAACGTGATGGAGCACAAAGACCGGCTGCTCTTCGATCTCGACTACAACACGGACCTCTTCGACGCCGCGACGATCGACCGCATCGCGGGCCAGCTCTCGATGCTGCTCGCCGAGATCGTGCGCGCGCCGAAGACTCTCGTGTCGGCGCTGCCGATGGTCGCCGGCAACGAGCGGACGCGCCTCCTCGTCGACTGGAACGCCACCGGTGACGGCGTGCCGAGCGACCGTTGCGTGCACGAGCTCTTCGAAGCGCAGGCCGCGCGGCGTCCCGGCGCCGTCGCGCTCCTGCAGGACGACGTGAGCGTTACTTACGGCGAGCTCGATGCCCGCGCCAACCGGCTGGCGCACTACCTGCGCAAGCTCGGCATCGGCCCGGAGGAGCGCGTCGGCGTCTGCCTCGAGCGCACTCCCCGCTTCGTCGAGGTGCTGCTGGCGATCCTCAAGGCCGGCGGCGCGTACGTGCCCATCGAGGCCACCAATTCGCCGGAGCGCATCGGCTACATGCTCGAAGACTCCGGCGCCGGCATCGTCATCGCCGAAGGGGCGACCAGCGGCAGCGTCGCCGCCAGCGGCTGGAGCGGACGGCTCGTGCTGGTCGACGAGGAAGCGCCGTCGATCGATCACCAGCCCGCCACCAGCCCGGTCAGCGGCGTCACGCCGGAGAACCTCGCCTACGTCATCTACACGTCGGGCTCGACCGGCGAGCCGAAGGGAACCGAGGTGCCGCATCGCGCCATCCCCGGCTTCGCGTTCGGGGTCGACTACGCGACGTTCGACGAGCAGCAGACCCTGCTCCAGCATTCGTCGATCTCGTGGGACGCGCTCACGCTCGAGTTGTGGCCGGCGCTGATGACCGGCGGCCGCTCGGTGCTGTATCGCGGACGGGTGCTCACCGCCGGCGACCTGGCGGAGCTGGTGGCCCGCCACGGCGTGACCACCATCTGGCTCACCTCGTCGATCTTCACGACGTTCATGGAGACGGAGCCCGAGGCGCTGCGCGGCATCCGCCAGGTGCTCACCGGCGGAGAGGCCGTGTCGCTGCCGCACGTGCGCCGCGCCGCGGAGCTGCTGCCGGAGACGCGCATCGTGAACGGCTACGGTCCGTCGGAGTGCACGGTCTTCAGCACGTGCCACGTCATCCCGCGCGACCTGCCGGAGAGCGCCGGCTCGGTCTCCATCGGCCGTCCCGTCGGCGACCGCCGCGTCTACCTGCTCGACGAGCGCATGAACCTCGTGCCGGTCGGCGTGACCGGGGAGATCTACGTCGGCGGGGCGGGCGTGGGCCGCGGCTACCTGCAGCGCCCCGCGCTGACCGCGGAACGGTTCGTGCCGGACGCGTTCAGCGCCGAGCCGGGCGCCCGGCTGTATCGCACCGGCGACCTCGGCCGCTGGACGGCGGAAGGGGAGATCGAGTTCGCCGGCCGCCGCGATCACCAGGTGAAGCTGCGCGGCTTCCGCATCGAGCTCGGCGAGATCGAAGCGGTCCTCGGCCGGCACCCCCGGATCCGCGAGGCGGCCGTGCGCCTCTGGCAGGACGGCGGCGAGAAGAAGCTCGTCGGCTACGTCGTGCCGCAGGGAGACGCCTCCCTCGACGTCGAGGAAGTGCGCGCGTACGCCAAGGATCGCCTGCCCGAGTACATGGTGCCGTCCGCGGTGCTGCTCCTCGAGGCGATGCCGCTGACGCGCAACGGCAAGGTCGACCGCCGGGCTCTTCCCGAGCCGCTGTGGGAGACCCGCCAGCAGGCCGGCGCGTACGTCGCGCCGCGCACGCCGCTCGAGCAGTTGACGGCCGCGATCTGGAGTGAAGTCCTGGGCGTGGAGCAGGTCGGCGTGCACGACAGCTTCTTCGACCTCGGCGGCCACTCCCTGTCGGCCACCAAGATCGTCAGCCGGATGCGCAAGATGTTCCGCGTCCAGGTTCCGGTCCACACCCTCTTTCAGTCGCCGACCGTGGCGGAGATCTGCCTGTACCTGATCGACAAGCGGCCGGCTCTCGGCAACGACCACAAGATCAACGAAGCAATCAAACGAATCGAAGAGATGACCGCGGAAGAAGCGTCGCGCGAGCTGCACGACCGCAACACCGTCCGCGTTTGAGGACCGAGACCATGATGCCTGCCAAAGTTTCCATGCGTACCAATGCAATTTCCGAGATCCAGCGGATCGGCCGCGACGCCCGCGTGTGGGTGAGCATGCCGGTGCTGGAGGGAGTGACGCCGCGCGTCCTGTCGACCCGCGGCGAGAAGTGCCAGGTCGAAGGCGAGCCGCTGGAGCGCCGCCAGGGCGTGTTCCGCATCGACGAAGTGGGCGTGCCGGTATTCGATCACGGCGTCCTCTACGGCGACGCCGTGTTCGAGGGCATCCTCGTCTCCGGCGGACGCCTGTTCCTGCTGCGCGAGCATCTGGAGCGCCTCTGGGCCTCCGCCGACCAGCTCTCGATCCGCGTCCCGGGCGATGCCGCCGCGATGACGGCCATGCTGCTGCGCAGCGTCCGCGAGACGGGCGCCACGGCCGACGACACGGCCTACATCCGCCTGGTGGTGACGCGCGGCATCGGCGACCTGGGCATCCACCCGGCGTCGTGCGTCGGCAGCACGATCTACTCGATCGCCGCGAAGATCCAGCTCTATCCGGAAGCCGCCTACCAGCGCGGAATCGCCGTGGCGGTGTCGCGCGAGACGCGCCGCACCGGCGCGGGCATCCTCGATCCGCGCGTCAAGTCGTGCAACTACCTGAACAACATCCTGGGCCTGCTGACCACGCTGTCCGAGGGGTGCCTGGAGACGGTCATGCTCACCACCGAGGGCTACGTCGCCGAGGCCACCGCGGACAACATGTTCCTCGTCGAGCGCGAGGAAGGGTGGCAGACCGACCCGGCGAAGATCCGCGTGATCACGCCGTCCGGCGACTACTGCCTGAACGGCATCACCCGCAAGGTGATCCTGGACGCGGCGGTCAGCCTCGGCTACCAGGTCATCGAGTCGGGCCAGATGGTCCCGTCGGACTGGATGGGCCCGAATCGCGAGGGCTTCCTCACCGGCACCGGCGCGGGACTGATGCCGATCATCTCCATGGCCGGCCATCCCGTCGGCGACGGACAGCCGGGCGCGGTGACGATGCGCCTGCGCGAGCGGCTCCGCGCCGCGATGGCCGATCCCGCCTGCGGCATCTCCATCGATGCCACCGAAGAAGAGATCGCGGAATACCTCGGCGTCGCCGCCGCGGAACCAATGACCGTCTGACCCGAAAAAGGAAAGCCCCATGAAAGAGATCGTTCTGGACTTGTTTCGCCGCGTCGATTCCCGCGACTGGGAGACGCTCGCACAGTCATTCTGTGAAGACGTCGTGTACGAGCGCCCAGGCTACGACCCGCTGGTCGGCCGAGAGCGCGTTCTGAAGTTCTATCGCGAAGAGCGCGTCATCGCCGCGGGCGAGCACCGCCTCGAGCGCATCGTGACCGAGGACGGCAGCGGCGCGTGCTGGGGACGTTTCGTCGGCGTGCACAAGAACGGCTCGCCCATCGACGAGCGCTTCGCCGACTGCTACGTGTTCGAGAACGGCCGGATCAAGACGCGCAAGTCGTACTTCTTCCGGCCCGCCGTCTGAGGTCCTTCCGCAGCAACAGGAGATTTCGCCCATGGTGTCGAAACGGTCGACGGACAAGAAAGAACTGCTCTCCTTCCTCCTCGAGGACGAGGGGCTCGAGCTGCACGACGAGCTCATTCCGCGGCGGAGCGAAGGGGAGGAGGTCCCGCTCTCGTTTGCACAGGAGAGGCTCTGGTTCCTCGACCGTCTCAACCCGGGCAACGCCGTCTACAACGTGCCGGTCGCGTTCCGGCTGGCGGGCACGGTCGACTACACGGCGCTCGAGCAGAGCATCCGCGCCATCGTGGCCCGTCACGAGGCGCTGCGCACGACGTTCCCGGCCGTGCAGGGTGCGCCGCGCCAGCGCGTCGAGCCGTATGCCGCCGTGCCTCTGCAGATCGTCGATCTCGGCCATCACGCCGCCGACCGGCGTGAAGCGGAGGCGCGGCGCTACTGCGCGCGGGAAGGCGCGGCCCCCTTCGATCTCCAGTACGGGCCGCTCCTGCGCGCGAAGCTGCTGCGCCTCTCCGACCGGGAGCACTGGCTGCTCCTGACTCTGCACCACATCATTGCCGACGGCTGGTCGCTGGGCGTGTTCTTCCAGGAGCTGTCCGCGCTCTACGCCGGATTCCGGCGCGGCTCCGCGCCGCTGCTCGACGAGCTGCCGATCCAGTTCCCCGACTACGCGCTGTGGCAGCGGCGCGCGATGACCGGCGCCGCGCTCCAGGAGCACCTGGCGTACTGGCGGGACGCGCTCGACGGCATGCCCGAATTCGTCGCCGTTCCGACCGACCGTCCGCGTCCGGCGGTGCAGACGTTCCACGGCGGCCGCGTGGTCTTCACGCTGCCGCGCGAGGTCGTGGCGCCGCTCGAAGAGCTGAGCCGCGCCGAGGGCTCGACGCTCTTCCTCGCGTTCCTGGCCGGATTCCAGGCCATGCTGTCGCGGTTCTCGGGGCAGGACGACATCGTGGTCGGCTCGCCGGTCGCGAATCGAGATCGCCTGGAGACCGAGGGGCTGATCGGCTTCTTCGTGAACAGCGTCCTGCTGCGCGGCGACCTGAAAGGCGACCCGAGCTTCCGCGAGCTCCTGCGGCGCCTGCGCCGGGTCAGCCTGGAGGCGTACGAGCACCAGGATGTCCCGTTCGAGAAGATCGTCGAGGAGCTCCGTCCCGCGCGCGACCTGAGCAGGCCTCCGCTGTTCAACGTGATGTTCGGCTTCCAGCCGATCGAGCAGCTCGCGCTGGACGGCCTGGAGTGCACGCACATCCCCGTCGACCGCGACACGGCGAAGGTCGACCTGATGCTCTGGATGATGGAGAGCGGCGGCGAGATCTCCGGGGAGCTCGAGTTCAACACCGACCTGTTCGACCACGCCACCGCGGAGCGGGTGCTCGAGCAGGCGATCGCCCTCTTCCGCGCGGCCGGCCGCACGCCGGACCGGCCGCTGTCCACGATCTCGCTGCTGTCGGATGCCGAGCGGCATCGCCTGCTGACCGAGTGGAGCCAGGCTCCGACCGCGGCCCCGGTCGATCGCTCGATCGTTGCACTGTTCGAGCAGGCGGCGGTCGAGCATGGCCGTGCCATCGCGACCTCCTTCGGCGGGCGCCGGTGGACCTACGCGGAGCTGAACGCGCGGGCGAACCGCCTCGCGCGTGCGCTGGCGGAGCGCGGTGCGGCGCCGGGCGCGCTGGTCGGCTTCTGCCTGGAGCGGACCGACGAGATGGTCGTGACGATGCTGGCCATCCTCAAGACCGGCTCCGCGTACGTGCCGCTGGACGTCGACTACCCCGTGGCGCGCCTGCAGTCGATGATCGAAGACGCCGGCGTGCGGCTCGTGGTCACGCAGTCCTCGCAGGAGCAGAAGGTCGCCGCCGCCCCGGTCACGATCCTCTCGCTCGACCGCGACGCGGAGAGCATCGCCCGCTACGACGCCGCGAACCTGCCGCTGCAGAGCGGCGCGGACAGCCTGGCCTACGTCATCTACACCTCCGGCTCGACGGGACGTCCGAAGGGTGTGGCCGTGCCGCACCGCGCGGTGGTCCGGCTGGTGCTCGGCACGAATTACGTGGCGCTTCGCGCCGACGATCGCATCGCGCAGGCGGCGAACGCCTCGTTCGATGCGGCCACGTTCGAGGTCTGGGGCGCGCTGCTCAACGGCGCGCGTCTCGTCGGCGTGAGCAAGGAGACCGTCCTCTCGCCGCGCGACCTCGGGCGCACGATCCGCGACGAGGGCATCACCACGCTGTTCATCACCACGGCGATCTTCAATCAGACCGCACAGCAGCTTCCGGCCGCCTTTGCACCGCTCCGCCATCTCCTGTTCGGCGGCGAGGCCTGCGATCCGCGCAGCGTGCGCGACGTGCTGGGGAAGGGACGTCCGGAGCGGCTCCTCCACGTTTACGGTCCCACCGAGAACACGACCTTCAGCACGTGGCACCTCGTCGAGGCCGTGGCCGAGGATGCGGTGACGGTGCCGATCGGCCGCGCCATCGGCGGCAGCTCGACGTACGTCCTCGACGCGCGCCTGCAGCCGGTGCCGGCCGGCGTCGTCGGGGAGCTCTACCTCGGCGGTATCGGTCTCGCGGACGGCTATCTGAACCGTCCGGAGCTCACGGCCGAGCGTTTCGTGCGCAGTCCCTTCGATCCGGCGGCGCGCCTGTACAAGACCGGCGACCTGGTTCGTCTCCGCAACGACGGCGCGATCGAGTTCGTGGGACGCGCGGACGACCAGGTGAAGATCCGCGGCTTCCGCATCGAGCTCGGCGAGATCGAGAGCGCCGTGCAGCAATACGGCGCCGTGCAGGAAGCGGTGGTGATCGTCCGCGAGGACGAGCCGGGCGACAAACGCCTGGTGGCGTATCTCACGGGCGGCGCGATCGACGAGGCGGCGCTGCGGCAGCACCTCTCCGCGCGGCTGCCGCAGTACATGGTGCCGTCCGCGTTCGTCGTGCTGCCGTCGCTCCCGCTGAACGCGAACGGCAAGATCGACAAAAAGGCGCTTCCGGCGCCGCTCCATCGCGCGGCGGCCGCGGTGCGCGGCGGCTCCGGCCTGGAGCAGCGGATCGCGGCGATCTGGATGGACGTGCTGAAGGTCGACTCAGTCGGCCTGACGGACAACTTCTTCGATCTCGGCGGCCACTCGCTCCTGCTGACGCGCGTGCACGGCCGCCTGCGCGAAGAGCTCGACCTCGACGTGCCGGTGGTCACGCTGTTCCGCTGCCCGACCATCCGCTCGCTGGTCGACTCCCTCGGCGTGCAGCCGGAGAGCGCACCGGCCGCCGAGCCGGCCGCGCCGGCCGAGCGCGTGGCCTCGAATGACGTCGCGGTCATCGGCCTGAGCTGCCGCTTCCCCGGCGCGCGCAACGAGCACGAGCTCTGGAAGAACCTCCGCGACGGGGTGGAGTCGGTGTCGTTCTTCACCGACGACGAGCTGCGCGAGAACGTTTCCGATCCGGCGCTGCTCGAGGATCCGTCTTACATCAGGGCGAAGGCGATCCTCGACGACGTGGAGATGTTCGATGCCGGCTTCTTCGGCATCAGCCCGCGCGAAGCGGAGATCATGGACCCGCAGCAGCGCATCTTCCTCGAGCTCGCCTGGACGGCGCTCGAGAACGCCGGCTACGACTCCTCCGACTACAAAGGCTCCATCGGCGTGTTCGCCGGCGGCGCGGTGAGCCTCTACTCGCTCGGCGCCGTCGCCGGGGAGAACACCGTCGGCGACCTGCCGGAGCTGCTCGAGCACGACATCTCCGCGCTGCCGACGCGCGTCTCCTACAAGCTCGACCTGACCGGCCCGAGCCTGTTCGTCTCCACGGCCTGCTCGACGTCGCTCGTGGCCATCCACCTGGCCTGCCGCGCGCTGCTCTCCGGCGAGACCGAGATGGCCCTCGCGGGCGGTGTGTCGGTGTCGCTGCCGCAGAAGAGCGGCTACCTGCATCAGGTGGACGCGTACCTCTCGCCGGACGGGCATTGCCGCGCGTTCGACGCCGGCGCGCAGGGAACGGTGGCCGGCAACGGCGCCGGCATCGTGGTGCTCAAGCGCCTCGAGGACGCGCTGCGCGACGGCGACCGCATCCGCGCGGTGATCAAGGGCACGGCCATCAACAACGACGGCGCGCAGAAGGTCGGCTTCACCGCCCCGAGCGTCGACGGCCAGGCGCGCTGCATCCGCCAGGCGCAGCGCGTGGCCGGTGTCGATCCGTCGAGCATCACGTTCATCGAGGCCCACGGCACCGGCACGATCCTCGGCGATCCGATCGAGGTCTCGGCGCTGACCGAGGTGTTCCGCCCGGCCACGGCGGAGAAGGGCTTCTGCGCCCTCGGCTCGGTGAAGACGAACTTCGGCCACGTGAACACGGCCGCGGGTGTGGCCGGCGTGATCAAGACCGTCCTCGCGCTCGAGCACGGACAGATCCCGCCGACGCTGAACTTCGAGCGTCCGAACCCGGGCCTCGACCTGGCCAGCGGCCCGTTCTACGTCAACAATGCGCTCGTGGAGTGGAAGCCGCGGAACGGCGTGCGCCGCGCAGGCGTGAGCTCGTTCGGCATCGGCGGCACGAATGCGCACGCGATCCTCGAGCAGGCGCCGGAGCAGCCGTCGCGCCGCCCGGTGGCCGGCGAGCAGTTGCTGGTGCTATCCGCGCGCAACGAAGTGGCGCTCGAAGAGGCGACCGCGAACCTCGCCGCGTACCTGCGCGAACATGAGGATGTCCCGCTCGCGGACGTCGCGTACACGCTGCAGCGCGGACGCAGGAGCTTCCGGTTCCGCCGTTCCGTCGTCGCCGAAGACCACGCGACCGCGGCCTCGCTGCTGGAACTGCGCGACGCGCGCCGGGTGAGGACCACGCAGGCGCGGACCGACCTGGAAGGCGACGTCGTCTTCATGTTCCCCGGCGGCGGCTCGCAGTATTCGGACATGGGCCGCGGCCTGTACGAGAGCGAGCCGGTCTATCGCGAGGAGATCGACCGCTGCGCCGAAATCGTGCGGCAGTCCCACGGCATCGACTTCCGCTCGGTCCTCTATCCGGCCGGCGGCGCGTCGGACGACGCGGCCGCGCGCCTGCGGCAGACCGACATCGCGCTGCCCGCGCTGTTCGCCACCGAATACGCGCTGGCGCGGCTCCTCCTCACGCGCGGCGTCCGGCCGAAGGCGATGATCGGGCACAGCCTCGGCGAGTACGTCGCCGCGTGCCTGGCGGGCGTGTTCACGCTCGAGCAGGCGCTGTCGGTGGTCGCGTTGCGCGGCCGGCTGATCGAGCGCCTGCCGGAAGGGGCGATGCTGTTCGTGCCGATGGGCGAGGGCGACGTGCGCGCGCGCATCGGCGAGCGCTTCTGCATCGCCGCCATCAACAGTCCCTCCGCGTGCGTCGTCTCCGGCAGCGCCGAAGACGTGGCCGCGCTCGAGCGCGAGCTCACGGGAGCCGGCGTGGAAGCGCGCCGCCTCCCCATCGCCGCGGCCGGACACTCGAAGCTGGTCGAGCCGATCCTCGACGAGTTCACGCGCTTCGTCGAAGCGATGCAGCTCAACACGCCGGCGATCCCGTTCCTCTCCAACGTCACCGGCACGTGGATCCAGGACTCCGAGGCCGTCGATCCGCGCTACTGGGCCCGTCACCTGCGCAACACCGTGCGCTTCGCCGACGGGATGAAGGAGCTCGCGCGCGACGCCGCACGCCTCTACGTCGAAGTCGGCCCGGGCCACACCCTCGCCGGCCTGGCGAAGGAGCTGGTCGACGCGGAGACGCCCGTCGTCTCGACGCTGCGCCATCCGAAGCACGAGCAGAGCGACCGCCGGGTGTTCCTCGACGCGCTCGGCCGGCTGTGGTGCCACGGCGCGCGCATCGACTGGGCGCGCCTGTGGGAAGGGGAGGATCGCAAGCGCGTTCCGCTGCCGACGTATCCGTTCCAGCGCCAGGCGTACTGGATCAGCTCCGGCGGGCTGTCGCGTCTCCCCGGCGCCGGCGCCCTGACCGGTTCCACCGCTGCCGCCGTCGCCGCGCCGCCCGTGCAGCGCGTGCTGCGTCCGGCCGCCGCCGGCGGACCGACGAATGCGGCCGAGGAGATCCTCGCGGAGGTGTTCGCGGAAGCGCTGGGCGTCGAATCGCTCGGCATCCACGACAACTTCTTCGAGCTCGGCGGCACCTCCGTCATCGGCATCCAGATCGTCGCGAAGGCGCGCAAGGCGGGACTGCAGTTCACGTCCAAGCAGCTCTTCGAGCAGCAGACGGTGGCGGGGCTCGCCGCCGTCGCCGTGACTGTCGGCCAGCCGGTGCGGCAGGAGGCCGCGCCGGTCATGGGAGAGCTGGCGCTGACGCCGGTGCAGCACTGGTTCTTCGAGCGCAACCTCGCCGATCCGCATCACTGGAATCTCTCCGAGATGATCGAGGTGCGCGACGGCGCCGATGTGAGCGTGCTGGCACGGGCCATCGCCGCCGTCGTCGAGCATCACGAAGCGCTGCGGCTCCGCTTCTTCCAGCGCGATGGCGCATGGCATCAGGAGATCGTCGACTCCGCGTCCATCGGGAAAGCGGCATTGCTGTCGCGGTTCGAGGAGCCTGCCGACCTGGAGTCCTTTGCAACCGAGCTGCAGGCGAGCCTCGACCTCGGCAAGCCGCCGCTGCTGCGGGCGGCCTACTTCGATCGCGCGCCGGGGAACGGCGGCTGGCTGCTGCTGGCCGTGCACCACCTGGTCGCGGACGCGACCTCGTGGCATGTCCTGCTGCAGGACATCGAGACCGCGTACGGTCAACTCCGCGCCGGCCGCCCGGTGGAGCTTGCCCGTACGAGCTCCCTGCGGGACTGGTCGGACGCCCTGCTCGCGCACGCGGCCAGCGCCGAGCTGGCGCGCGAGCTCGAGTACTGGAACGCCGAAGGAAAGAAAGTAACTGGCTCGGTCGCGGCGAAGGCCACCGGCGCCGACGACGATCACGGCTCGCGCGCGGTTCTCACGGTGACGCTGGACGCCGAAGACACGCGCCGCCTGCTGCAGGATGCGCCGAAGTTCTACCGCGCCGAGGTCGGCGAGGTGCTGCTGACGGCTCTCGTCTCCAGCCTCGGCGAGTGGACGGGAAAGACGACGCAGCGCATCGAGCTGGAGCTCGACGGCCGCGACGCCCTGGCCGGTGGCCGCGACTTTTCCCGGACGGTCGGTTGGTTCACCGGCCTCTATCCGGCCGTCCTCGACACGCGCGGCACGCGCGGCATCGACGCGCTGCGGAGCGTCAAGGAGCAACTGCGGGCCATCCCGCGGCGGGGCGCCGGTCACGGTGTGCTGCGCTACCTCTCTCCCGATCCGGGCGTGCGGGCGGCCATCGCCGCACTGCCCGCGCCCGAGGTGCTCTTCGTCTATCTGGGACGCTTCGACCAGCTCTCGAACGAGTCGCCTTTGTTCGGTTCGGGACGTGGCCCGGCCGGCGCCGAGCAGAGCCCCGCGGGCAGGCGCTCGCACCCGTTACAGGTGGCCGCGCTCGTGGCTGGTGATTCCCTCTCGGTGAACATTACCTACGGCGGGAATGCAATCCAGCGTGCGGATGTCGAAGAGTTGGCCGGGAGCTTCTCGGTCCATCTCCTCAATCTGATTGCCTCTTCTGGCGAACGATCCGACACCGGATACGCGGTGGAGGACTTTCCTCAGGCGGCGCTTACGCAGAGCGATCTCGCAGAGATCCTCGCGCAATACGAACACGAGGATCTACTGTAATGGCGCGGAACATCGAGAACATTTACCCGCTGTCGGCACTGCAGCGGGGCATGTTGTTTCACTCTCTCTATGAGCCGAAGCTGGCGCTCTATTACCAGAGCTTCAGCAGCCGGATTGAGGTCGATCTCGATGTGGATCGCTTTCAGCTCGCGTGGCGCCTCACCGTCGAGCGCCACTCCGCCCTGCGTACCGCGTTCGTCTGGAAGAACCGTGACGAGCCGTTGCAGATCGCTTTCCGGAACGTGCCGCTGCCGTGGCGCGTCGAGGACTGGCGCGGCGTGGCGCCCGAGGAGCAGAAGACACGCCTCGCCGAGCTGCTGGAGCAGGACCAGGCCGAGGGCTTCGACCTCGGCAAGCCGCCGCTGATGCGCTTCATGCTCATCCGCCTGGCGGACGAGCAGTACCACTTCGTCTGGAGCTCGCACCACCTGCTCTTCGACGGCTGGTCGGTGCCGCTGATCTTCCAGGACGTCGCCGACTTCTATCAGGGTGCGGAGAAGCCGGCCGCGCGCCCGTACGGCGACTACATCGCCTGGCTGGGCACGCGCGATTCCGGCGCCGCCGAGCGCTTCTGGCGCGAGCGGCTGAAGGGCTTCGCCTGGCCCACGAAGCTGCCGGTGAGCGCGCCGGCCGCAGTGGGCGACAGGGTCGCGGATGCCTTCGGCGAGCAGGAGCTGTCGCTCTCGAGCGCCGCCACCGCGGAGCTGCTCGCGTTCGCGCGCCGCCATCACCTGACGCTCAGCACCATCCTGCAGGGCATGTGGGCGCTCCTGCTCAGCCGCCATTCCGGCGAGCGCGACGTCGTGTACGGCTGGACGGTCTTCGGCCGCCCGGCGGACCTCGAGTCCTCCGAATCGATGGTCGGGATGTTCATCAACACCCTCCCGATGCGCGTGGACGTCGCCCCGGAAGAGCGCGTGCTGCCGTGGCTGCGCAAGCTGCAGCTGGCCGAGCTCGAGACGCGCGACTACGACTACGCGCCGCTGGTCGACATCCAGGGATGGAGCGACCTCGCCCGCGGGCAGAAGTTCTTCGACTCCCTCATGGCCCTGACCAGCTCCGTCGGCGAGAAGCCGGAGCAGGTCGAGGGTCTCGGCATGGGCGAGATCACCACCGTGCAGCGGGCCAGCACGCCGCTGGTGCTGCGCTCCAAGCCGGCCGAGGCGCTGGCGATCGCCATCGACTACGACCGCCGCCTGTTCGACGACGCCACCATTGCCCGGATGATCGAGCAGATGAAGAGCATCGTCACCGGGATGGTGCGCGATCCCGAGCAGCGCCTCGGCGACCTCTCCCTCGTCGGCGAGAGCGAGCGACAGTTGCTGCTCGCCGATTGGAACGCCACCGGCGAGGGCGTGCCGAACGACCGCTGCATCCACGAGCTCTTCGAGCAGCAGGCCGCGCGCCGTCCGGACGCGATCGCGCTCATCCAGGGCGACGAGATCGTCCGCTACGGAGAGCTGAACGAGCGCGCCAACCGGCTCGCGCATCACCTGCGCGCGCTGGGCGTGAAGCGCGAAGAGCGCGTCGGCATCTGCGTGGAGCGCACGCCGCGCATGGTGGAAGGCCTCCTGGCCATCCTGAAGGCGGGGGCCGCGTATCTCCCGCTCGATCCGAGCAACCCCGTCGATCGCCTGCAGTTCATGCTCGAAGACGCCTCCGTGCGCGTCGTGCTGAGCGAGGCCTCGGTGCGCGAGCGCATCGACGGCCTGTCCGGCGCGTGCCGTGTCGTCGACCTCGATCGCGAGCGGGCCGCGATCGCGGCGCACAGCGCCGCCAATCCGGCCACCGGCGTCACGGCGGAGAATCTGGCCTACGTCGTCTACACCTCCGGCTCGACGGGCGAGCCGAAGGGCACCGAGGTCCCGCATCGCAGCCTGACCGGCTTCATGTTCGGCGTGAGCTACGCCACCTTCGACGAGCAGCAGGTGCTGCTGCAGCACTCGTCGGTCTCATGGGACGCGCTGACGCTCGAGCTGTGGCCCGCGCTGGCTCACGGCGGCCATTGCGTCCTGTACGCGGGCCGGGTGATCACGCCGGAGGAGCTGGGCGAGCTCGTCGAACGGCATGGCATCAGCGTATTGTGGCTGACGTCCTCCGTCTTTACCGCGGTGATGGAAACGCGGCCGGAGGTCCTGCGCGGCGTCCGGCAACTGCTCACCGGCGGCGAAGCGCTGTCGGTGCCGCACGTGCGCCGCGCGCTGGCGGAGCTGCCGGGGACGCGCATCGTCAACGGCTACGGTCCTTCCGAGTGCACGGTCTTCAGCACGTGCCACGTTCCCTCGCGGGAGCTGCCGGAAGGAGCGGCCTCGATTCCCATCGGACGGCCCGTCGGCGACCGCCGCGTCTATTTGCTCGACGAGCGGATGGACCTCGTGCCCGTCGGCGTGGTGGGGGAGATTCACGTCGGCGGACCGGGTGTGGGGCGCGGCTATCTGCAGCGGCCCGCGCTGACCGCCGAGCGTTTCGTTCCGGATCCGTTCGGCGGCGAGCCGGGCGCGCGCCTGTACCGCACCGGCGACCTGGCCCGCTGGACGGCGGACGGCGTGCTGGAGTTCGTCGGCCGCCGCGACCATCAGGTGAAGGTGCGCGGCTTCCGCATCGAGCTCGGCGAGATCGAAGCCGTCCTCGGCCGCCACGAGCAGATTCGCGAATGCGCGCTGAAGGTGTGGGAAGACGGCGAGAAGCGTCTGGTCGCCTACGTGGTGGCCTACGAGGGCACCGGCCTCACCGCCGACGACGTGCGCGCGTATCTGAAGGAGCGCGTGCCGGAGTACATGGTGCCGTCCATTGTCGAGATGCTCGACGCCATGCCGCTCACGGCGAACGGCAAAGTCGACCGCCGCGCGCTGCCGGAGCCGAAGCGCGAAGTCCGCGAGAGCGGCGATGCGCCGGCCGCGCCGCGCACTCCGCTCGAGGAGCTGATCGCCTCGATCTGGTGCGAAGTCCTCGACCTGGAGCGCGTCGGCATCCACGACAGCTTCTTCGACCTCGGCGGCCACTCGCTGTCGGCGATGAAGATCGTCTCGCGCATCCGCAAGTCGCTGCAGGTCGACCTGCCGATCCGCACGCTGTTCCAGACGCCGACCATCGCCGCCATCGCGGACGCGATCTCCGGCGAGACGGTCGAGCCGGGCTTCGAGCCGCCGCCGATCGTGCCGGTCCCGCGCGAAGAGGGGCTGATGCTCTCGTTCGCGCAGGAGCGGCTCTGGTTCCTGAACCGCCTCACGCCCGACACCGCCAACTACAACGTGCCGGTCGTCTACCGCGTCGACGGCAACGTCGACGAGCCGGCGCTGGCCCGCGCGCTGAACGAGCTGGTCGCGCGCCACGAGATCCTGCGCACGACGTTCCCGCAGAGCCACGGCAAGCCGTTCGCGCGCATCCACCCCGCCGCGCCGCGGGCGGTCTCCTTCGAGGCCGTGGCCTCCGCCGAGGCCGCGCAGAAGATCATCGACGCCGAGGTGCGGCGTCCGTTCGACCTCGCCGCGGGACCGCTGCTGCGCTTCACCGGCCTCCGCGCCGGCGGCCACACGTATCTCGCCTTCGTCTTCCACCACATCGTCATCGACGGCTGGTCGCTGGAGACGTTCCTGCGCGAGCTCGGCACGCTGTACGACGCGTTCCGCCGCGGCGAGGAGTCGCCGCTCGAGGCGCTGTCGCTGCAGTACGCGGACTACGCGGCGTGGCAGCGCAAGTGGCTGCACGGCGAGACGCTGGAGCGCCAGCTCGCGTACTGGCGCACGAAGCTGGCGGATGCGCCGCCGCGCCTCCTGCTCCCGCTCGATCGCCCGCATCCCGCGGTGACGACCTTCAACGGCAACGTGGCCTCGCTGCGGCTGCCGGTCGCGCTGGTGAGCGAGCTCGAATCGCTGAGCCGCCGGCACGACGCGACGCTCTTCCTCACGTTCCTCAGCGCCTTCCAGGTGCTGCTGGCGAAGTACTCCGGCCAGAACGACATCCTGGTCGGTGCGCCGATCGCCAACCGCCGCTGGCTCGAAGCGGAGTCGATGATCGGCTTCTTCGTGAACACGTTCGTCCTGCGCGGCGACCTCTCCGGCGATCCCGCGTTCACCGACTTCCTGACGCAGATGCGCCGGACGGTCATGGAAGCGCAGGCGCACCAGGACGTGCCGTTCGAGAAGCTGGTGCAGGAGCTTCGCCCCGAGGCGGACCTCAGCCAGTCGCCGATCTTCCAGGTGCTCTTCACGTTCCAGAATGCCGAGGGCAATGCCTTCCGCCTCGGCGGCGCGCGCACGGAGCTGATCGGCGGCGAGTCCGGCACCGCCAAGTTCGACATGACCCTGGGCGTCGTACGCGATGCCGAGGGGGTGCTCTGCGAGATCGAGTACGCCACCGACCTCTTCGACGCGCGCACCATCGAGGCCGCGCTGCGCCACTACGCCGTGCTCCTTACGAACATCGCCGCGCGTCCCGAGGCTGCCGTCTCGACGCTGCGTCTGCTCGATGACGAAGAGCGGCGCTCCATCCTCTTCGATCTGAACGGCACCGCGTCGCCGGTGACGCCCGCCTGCATCCACGAGCTGTTCGAGCAGCAGGCAGCGCGCACGCCGGACGAGATTGCCATCCGGTTCGAGACCCGCGCCATCACCTATCGCGAGCTCGACGAGCGCGCCAACCGCCTCGCGCATTACCTCATCGCGCAGGGCGTCGGGCCGGAGCACCGCGTCGGCATCTACATGCGCCGCACGCCGGACATCGTCGTTTCGCTCCTGGCTGTACTGAAGGCCGGCGGCGCGTACGTGCCGCTCGATCCCGAGTATCCGCACGACCGTCTGGTCGACACCGTGGCGGATGCGGGCATGACCCGCATCCTCAGCCAGACCTCGCTCCTGGACCGCCTGCGGGAGACGGGCGTGCCGGCGATCTGCCTCGACCGCGACGCGGCGGAGATCGACCGTCATCCGTCGACGAGTCCGGGCAGCATCGCCATCCCGGAGAACCTCGCCTACATCATCTATACGTCCGGCTCGACGGGGCGGCCGAAGGGTGTCTCCATCGAGCACCGCCAGACCGTGTCGTTCCTGCACTGGTCGGCGAAGACGTTCAGCCTCGAGGAGTACCGCGGGATGCTGGCGTCCACGTCGATCTGCTTCGACATCGCCGTGTACGAGATCTTCTCGACGCTGACCGCCGGCGGCACGGTGATCCTCGTCGAGAACGTCCTGCACCTGCCGACGATCCCCGCCGCCTCCGAAGTGCGCGTGATCAACACCGTCCCCTCGGCCATGACCTCGCTGCTGAAGGGGAAGCTCGAGCTGCCGAAGCTGATGACGGTCAACCTGGCCGGCGAGCCGCTCCAGCAGTCGCTGGTCGAGGCCTCGTACGCCCTGCCGGGCGTGCAGCGCGTCTTCAACTTCTATGGGCCGACCGAGGACACCACGTACAGCACCGCGCTCGTGGCGCCGCGGAAGTCCGACCGCCAGCCGACGCTGGGGCACTCGCTGCTGAACAAGCGCGCGTACATCCTCGATCCGACCGGCGAGCCGGTGCCGATGGGCATCCGCGGTGAGATCTTCGTCGGCGGCGAGGGCGTCACCCGCGGTTACCTCGGACGTCCCGACATGACCGCGGACCGCTACAGCCCGGATCCGTTCAGCGGCATCCCCGGCTCGCGCATCTACCGCACCGGCGACATCGGCCGCTGGCTGCCCGACGGCTCGATGGAGTTCTTCGGGCGCGTCGACCATCAGGTCAAGATCCGCGGCTTCCGCATCGAGCTCGCCGAGATCGAGAACGTGCTCCGTCTGCATCCGACGCTCGCCGAGGCGATCGTGATGGTCGACGACGATCCGCACGTCGGCAAGCGGCTGGTCGCGTACGTCGTGGCGAGGGACGGGCAGACCGCCTCCGTCGCCGACCTGCGCGAGCACGCGAAAGCGAAGCTGGCCCCGTACATGGTGCCGGGCGCGTGGGTCGTGCTGCCGGCGATGCCGCTCACGCCGAATGGAAAGATCGACCGCAAGGCCCTCCCCGCGCCGGCGCCGGCCGAAGCCGCGCCGAAGGAAGCTGTCGTCACCGCGATGCCCGACAGCGCGCTGGAGCGCGAGGTCGTCGCGATCTGGAAGGAGTTGCTGCAGGTCGACGACGTCGGCCTCGACGACAGCTTCTTCGACGTCGGCGGCCACTCGCTGCTGCTCGCCGACCTGCAGTTCAAGCTCAAGGAGCGTCTCGACCTCGACGTTCCGCTGCTCGAAATCTTCCGCTATCCGACCGTCCGCATGCTGGTCGAGGCGTTCGCGCCGCGGAGCGAGGCGGTCGTCCCGCAGACGCCGGCCAGGCGCGAGCGCACGACGGTGCGTGCCGCGGGCCACGACATCGCCGTCATCGGCCTCAGCGGACGCTTCCCCGGCGCGCCGGACGTCGAGCAGTTGTGGAGCAACCTCCGCGACGGCGTCGAGTCCGTCCGCTTCTTCACCGAGGAGGAGCTTGCCGCGACCGTCCCTCCCGAGCTGCTGAGCGATCCGAATTACGTGAAGGCGCTGGCGATCCTCGACGACATCGACCAGTTCGACGCCGGCTTCTTCGGCGTCAACCCGCGCGAGGCGCAGGTCATGGACCCGCAGCATCGCGTGTTCCTCGAGCAGGCCTGGAACGCGCTCGAGACTGCAGGCTATGACTCCACCCGTTACGACGGCGCCATCGGCGTCTTCGCGGGCGCGGGCGCGAGCGCGTATGCGTTCAACCTCGCCTCGCATCCGGAGCTTTTGGCTACGACCGGCACCTTCGCGGCCACCGTGCTGACGGACGGCTCGTCGCTGCCGACGCGTACCTCGTACGCGCTCGACCTCAAGGGTCCGAGCGTGTTCGTCTCGACGGCCTGCTCCACGTCGCTCGTCGCCATCCATCTCGCCTGCCAGAGCCTTCGCGCCGGCGAGTCGGACATGGCCCTCGCGGGCGGCGTTTCGGTCACGCCGATCAAGGTCGGCTACCTCTATCAGGAAGACGCGTACCTCTCGCCGGACGGCCACTGCCGCGCGTTCGACGCGCAGGGCCGCGGCACGGTGGGCGGCAGCGGCGCGGGCGTGGTCGTCCTCAAGCGCCTCGAAGACGCGATTGCCGACGGCGACACGATCCGCGCGATCATCCGCGGCTCGGCGATCAACAACGATGGCGCCGGCAAGATCGGCTTCACCGCGCCCAGCATTCAGGGCCAGGCCGCGGTCATCGGCGATGCACTCGCCGACGCCGGCGTGCCCGCGGAGAGCATCAGCTACGTCGAGGCCCACGGCACCGGCACGACCCTCGGCGATCCGATCGAAGTGGCCGGACTGACCCAGGCCTATCGCGCGCAGACGGACAAGACCGGCTTCTGCGCGATCGGCTCGGTGAAGACCAACTTCGGCCATACCGACACCGCGGCCGGGGTCGCGGGCTTCATCAAGACCGTGCTCTCACTCGAGCACGGACAGATCCCCCCGAACCTCAACTTCACCGCGCCGAATCCCGCGATCGACTTCGCGAACAGCCCGTTCTTCGTCAACGCGCAGCTTCGCCCCTGGCAGCAGGTCGACGGCGTGCGCCGCGCCGGTGTGAGCTCGTTCGGCATCGGCGGGACGAACGCCCACGTCATTCTCGAAGAGGCGGAGCAGGAGCCGGGCGGCGCGACGCGGCGCGATCATCAGCTGCTCGTGCTGTCGGCGCGCTCGGCCGAAGCGCTGGACCGCGCGGCCGAACGCCTTGCACAACATCTGACGGACTCCGATCAGCCGCTCGCCGACGTCGCCTACACGCTGCAGATGGGCCGTCGCGCGTTCAGGCACAGGCGCGCCGTCGTCGGCCGCGACCGCGAGGATGCCGTCCGCTCGCTGCAGAGCGAGCAGCGCATCGCCGGCACAGCCATGGACCGCCCCGAGGTGGTCTTCCTCTTCCCCGGCGGCGGCACGCAGTACGTGAACATGGGCCGCGATCTCTATGAGAGCGAGCCGCTGTTCCGCGCGCAGATGGACGAGTGCGCGGAGATCCTCGAGCCGGTTCTCGGACTGAACCTGCTCTCCGTCCTCTACCCGCACTCCGCCGGCGTCCACGCCGCGCGCGAGGCGCTGCAGCGCACCTCGCTGGCGCTGCCGGCGCTGTTCGCCGTCGAGCTGTCGATGGCACGGCTCCTCGAGTCGTGGGGTATCCGGCCGCAGTCGATGATCGGCCACAGCCTCGGCGAATACGTCGCCGCCTGCATCGCGGGCGTGATGTCGGTTCGCGACGCGCTGTCGATCGTCGCCGTGCGCGGGCAGCTCATCGAAGGCGTCCCGAGCGGCTCGATGCTGAGCATTCCTCTCCCCGAAGACGAAGTGCGCAGGCTGATCGAAGGCACTCCGCTCTCGCTCGCGGCCCTCAACGCGCCGGGACATTGCCTCGTGTCGGGCGCGACCGGGGACGTCGACCGGATGGAGCGGACGCTCGTCGAGCGCGGCCTGGAGATCCGCCGCCTCCCCATCGCCGCGGCCGGACACTCCGCGCTGGTGGAGCCGATCATCGAGCCCTTCCTGGCGGCGATGCGCAGGATCGCCATGCAGGCGCCGTCGATCCCGTACGTCTCGAACGTCACCGGACGCTGGATCACGCCCGAAGAGGCCACCAGCCCCGAGTACTGGGCGCGCCACCTCCGCAACACCGTGCGTTTCGCGGATGGCATTGGCTCGCTGATGGACGGCCGCGCGCGCGTCTTCATCGAAGTGGGCCCCGGCCAGACGCTGGCCACGCTCGCGCGGCAGTGCGCCGAGGCGCGGGCGGTGAGCGTCGAGGCGATCACCACGATGCGCCATCCGCAGCACCAGAAGTCCGACGTGGCCACGCTGCTCGCCGCCATCGGCAAACTGTGGACCGCCGGCGTCGAGATCGACTGGAAGGAATCTTGGTCCGGCGAGACCCGCCGCCGCGTGCCGCTGCCGACCTATCCGTTCGAGCGCAAGAGCTACTGGGTCGAGTTCCACACCGGCGTCACCCCTGCGCCGGTGGCGGCGAAGCTGGAGAAGAAGAAAGACCTCGCGGACTGGTTCTACACCGATTCGTGGACGCGCCAGGAATTGCCGGGCGGCGATCGCGCCGCGTCCGGAGACTGGCTGATCCTCCCGGACCAGCTCGGGATCGGCTCGCGTCTCGCGGAGCGGCTCGGGAACGCGGGCGACCGGCCGCACGCCGGTGTCGTCTCCTTCCACGGCCTCGGCGCGTCGGAAGCCGACTGGACCTCTCTGCTCGAGAGGATCGAGTCGATGGACGGCGGGGAGCTCGTGCTCGTCACCCGCGGCATGCACGAAGTGATCGGCGGCGAGGCCCTCGATCCGTACAACGCGGCATTCGTCGACATGGCCTGCCGCGCGGCCGAACGGGCGGGAGTGCGCTGCCGCACGATCGACGTCGTACCGAACGACGTCAACCGCCTCGCCGAGCAGCTCTTCGCCGAGCTCGCGCAGCCGGCCGCGCCGTCGGACGTGGCGCTGCGCGGCTCCTTCCGCTGGACGCACACGCATGCCCCGGTGCGCCTCGGCGCCGCGACTCCGCGGCGCGGCGGCCACTACGTGATCGTCGGTGACCCGGACGCGGCCCTGCTGGTCGAGCAGTGCGTCTCGCGCCTCGAGCCCGCATCCATCCGCGTGCTGGCGTCCGAGGACGACGTGCAGCGCGTCGACTGGCTGGTCTACGCGCCCGCGCCGGCAGGCGAGCCCGCCGCGCAGCTTCGCGAGGCCGTCGAGCTCTCGTCGCTCGTCGATCGCCTGCGCCCCGCGCACGTGATGACGTTCGCGCGCGGCCCGGTGTCCCGCTACCTCGAGACGCTCGGACGCATGAAGCAGTGGTGCGGCCTGCGCCTCGCCGGCGACATTCCCGTCGAAGACGTGCCGGAGCTGTTCCACCGCGGCATGGTCTTCGGACGGAGCGTCGTCGTCTGCCCGGTCGATCTCGACGAGCTCCTGCGCCGCGGCGAGCTCGCGCCGGCAGCAGCAGTCCGTGAACAGGCCGTCGAAAACAACGCCGCTTCCGTGGACGACGTCGAGACAGCGCTCCGCGTCATCTGGCAGGAGCAGCTCGGCATCGACCGCATCGGCGTCCACGACAACTTCTTCGAGCTCGGCGGCACGTCCCTCAACGGCATCCAGATCGTGGCCGCGGCGCGCCGCAAGGGACTGCACTTCACGTCGAAGCAGCTGTTCGAGCATCAGACCGTCGCGAGCCTCCTGCAGGCCGTGACGGTCATGGGCGCGCCGGTGCCCGAAACCATCCCCCAGCCGTCCGCGGATACGACGCGCGAATCCGTCACGCCGGCAGACTTCCGCAAGGTCCAGCTGTCACAGGCGGAGCTCGACGGAATCATGGCCAGTCTCCTTGGAGACGCCGAGGAGGAAGCTCTTTCCGATGTCCAGTAATCCGATCGAAGACATCTACTCGCTGTCGCCGATGCAGAGCAGCATCCTGCTGCACTCGGTGTACGAGAAGGATCTCGGGCTCTACTACCAGAGCTTCTCCTGCCGCATCTCCGGCGTCGATCCGGCCGCGTTCCGCCGCGCCTGGGAGGCGACCATCGCCCGCCACTCCATCCTGCGCACGTCCTTCCTCTGGGAGAACCGCGCGGAGCCGATCCAGATCGTCTCGCGCAAGGTGCGCGTGCCCTGGGTGGAGCAGGACTGGCGCGACCTCCCGGCCGCGGAGCAGGAGCGCGAGCTGGTGAAGTTCTCCGAGAGCGACCGCCAGCGCGGCTTCGATCTCACGCGCCCGCCGCTGGTGCGCTTCGCGATGATGCGCGTGGGGGAGGGGGAGTATCTCTTCTTCTGGAGCTCGCACCACCTCCTGCTGGACGGCCTCTCCGCGCACCTCCTCTTCGGCGACGTCGTCGAGCTCTATACCGCCGCGGTCGAGCACCGCGAGCCGGCGCTGCCGCCGTGCCGTCCGTACGGCGACTACATCGAGTGGCTGCAGCGCCAGGACCTCGGCAGCGCGGAGCGCTTCTGGCGCGAGACGCTGAGTGGATTCGCCGAGCCGACGCTCCTCGGCGTCGACGGCCGCGGCGACGCGTCGCTGGCCGGGGACGACGTCTTCGGGACGCAGGAGCTCCGCCTCTCCGCCGAGACGACGGATGCTCTGGCCTCCTTCGCGCGCCGCGAGCGTCTCACGCTGAACGCGATCATCCTCGGCGCATGGGTCCAGCTCCTGGCCCGCTACAGCGGCCAGGAGGACGTCGTGGTCGGGACCACGGTGTTCGGCCGCCCGGTCGAGCTCACCGGCTCCGAGTCGATGATCGGCATGTTCATCAACACGCTCCCGCTGCGCATGCACGCGGGACGCGGCGAGCGCCTCCTGCCGTGGCTCAGGCAGTTGCAGGAGCGCCAGGCCGGGTTGCGCGACTACGAGTACACGCCGCTGCGCGACATCCAGCGCTGGAGCGACGTCGCGCCGGGCCGCCCGCTGTTCGACAGCTTCGCCGTCCTCACCGGCACGCCCGGCGAGCCGACGGCCGAGGAGCGGCTGCCGTTCGAGATGAGCGCGATGCGGACGTTCCAGCGGGCCGACTACCCGCTGATGCTGCGCTCCGTCCCCGCGCGCGAGGTCGTGCTCGCCGTCGACTACGACCGCCGCCGCTTCGACGACGCCACGATCGCGCGTCTTACCGCCCACCTCCGCACGCTCATCGAAGCGGCACTCGCCGAGGGGGATCGGACCCTCGGAGAGATCTCCATGCTGCCGGCCGAGGAGCGCCGCCGCCTGCTCCACGACTGGAACGACACGGCCCGCCCGGAATGGTTGGACGGGAAGACGGTCGTCGACCTCTTCGACGCCGCCGTCGCCGAGCGCGGCGACGCGCCCGCGGTCGTTTTCGGCGAGACGACGCTCTCGTACCGCGAGCTCGATCGCCGCGCAAACGCGCTCGCCGCCTCGCTTCAAGGCAACGGCGTCGAGCCGGGAGCGGTGGTCGGCGTCCATGCCGAGCGCTCGGCCGAGCTGGTCGTGGCCATGCTCGCGATCTGGAAAGCGGGCGCCGCGTATCTGCCAGTCGACCCGCAGTATCCCGCCGACCGCATCCGCTACATCCTCGAAGACTCGCGCGCCGCGGCCGTCCTCGCACAGGACCATCTCGCCGCGCCTCTCGAAGCCGCCGGCATGCGCGTGCTGTCGCTCGATGCCGCGCTGCCCGACGGCCGCCCGGAACCGGCCGCCGGCGAGCTCGCGTACGTCATCTACACCTCCGGCTCCACCGGACGCCCGAAGGGCGTGGTCCTCGGCCACCGCGGCCTGCGCAACGTCATCGCCGCGCAGCGCGAGACCTTCGCGCTCTCGGCGGAGAAGCAGATCCTCCAGTTCTCGTCGCCGAGCTTCGACGCCTCGATCTTCGAGATGGTCATGGCGCTCGCGAACGGCGCGACGCTCCACCTGGCCACTGTCGACGAGCTGCTTCCCGGTCCTTCGCTCGCGCGGCTGCTCGAACAGCGGCGCATCACCAACCTGACCATCCCGCCGTCGTCGCTGGCCAACGTACCGGTCGCCGCCTTCCCGCACCTGACCACGATCATCGTCGCCGGTGAGGAGTGCCCTGCCGCGCTGGCGCGGAAGTGGGCGGCCTCCGGCCGCCGCTTCTTCAACGCTTACGGCCCGACGGAGACCACGATCTGGGCCACCGTGGCCGAAGTCGACGGCGAGGCGCCCGTGGCGCCGATCGGCCGCGCCATCGGCAACACGACGCTGTACGTGCTCGACCGCGACCTGCAGCCGGTGGCGCCGGGAGTCGCGGGCGAGCTGTACGTCGGCGGCGCGGGCCTCGCGCTCGGCTATCTGCATCGTCCCGAGCTGACCGCGGAGCGCTTCGTCGCCAGTCCGTTCACGGACGGCGAGCGGCTCTATCGCACCGGCGACCTGGTGCGGCATCTGCCCGACGGCCAGCTCGAGTTCCGCGGACGCGCCGACGAGCAGGTCAAGATCCGCGGTTTCCGCATCGAGACCGGCGAGATCGAGGAAGTCCTCCGTGCGCTGCCCGGCGTGCGCGAGGCCATCGTCTTCGCCCGCGACAAGAGCAGTCTGATCGGCTTCGTCGCCGGCGACGTCGACGCCGCGGAAGCCCGCAACTTCCTGGCCGGCCGCCTGCCGGCGTACATGATTCCCGCGGCCATCGTCGCGGTGGACGAGCTCCCGCTGACGCAGAACGGGAAGATCGACCGCAAGGCGCTCCTGGCGCGCGCCCGCGATCTCGCCGCGAGCGAGACGGAGCTCGTCGCACCGCGCACCGCGATCGAGCAGCTCATCGCCTCGATCTGGTCCGAGGTGCTGGAGAAGGAGCGCATCGGCATCCATGAGGACTTCTTCGCCGCCGGCGGACACTCGCTCCTGGCGGCGCAGGTCCTCGCGCGCCTCCGCTCGGTGCTCGGCTGCGAGATGCCGCTGCGCTCCCTGTTCGAGCACCCGACGCTGGCCGCGTTCGCGGCTGCCGTCGAGGCGCGCCGCCGCGGCGATGCCGGCACCGCCGCGCCTCCGCTGCGCGCATCGGCGCGCACGAACGAGATGCCGCTGTCGTTCGCGCAGCAGCGCCTCTGGTTCCTCGATCAGCTCCAGCCGGGCAGCGCGGCCTACAACATCCCGGCCGCGGTGCGCCTCACGGGCACGCTCGATCCGGCCGCCCTCGAGGCGAGCATCCGCGCCGTGGTCGATCGTCACGAATCACTGCGCACGCGCTTCACGTCCGTGGACGGCCGCCCGGCGCAGGTCATCGACGCGGATGCGAAGCTGCGCGTCCCGTTCATCGACCTGAGCCGCCTCGGCCGCGAGATGGCTGAGTCTGACGCGAAACTGCTGGCCATCGCCGATGCCGCGAAGCCCTTCGATCTCGCGGCCGGCCCGCTGCTGCGCGTGACGCTGGTGAAGCTCGGCGCCGAGGAGCATGTGCTCCTCCTGTCGATGCACCACATCATCTCCGACGGCTGGTCTCTCGGCGTCTTCCTCGGCGAGGTCGCCGCGCACTACACGGCGCGCGTCGAAGGCCGCGAGCACACGCTCGCCCCGCTGCCCGTGCAGTACGCGGATTACGCCGCGTGGCAGCGCGACTGGCTGCGCGGCGAGGCGCTGGAAGAGCTCCTCGCGTACTGGCGCAAGGCCCTCGGCGGCGCACCCGCGCTGCTCGCGCTCCCCACCGACCGTCCGCGCCCCGCGGTGCAGACCGCCAACGGCTCGACGATCGCGTTGCAGCTTCCCGCCGATGTGAGCGCCGCCGCGCGCGAGCTGTCGCGCCGTCACGGCGCCACGCTCTTCATGACCCTCCTGGCCGCCTTCCAGGCGGTGCTCTCGCGCTGGAGCGGACAGGACGACGTCGTCGTCGGCTCGCCGATCGCGGGACGCAATCAGCTCGAGACGGAGGGGCTGATCGGCTTCTTCGTCAACACGCTCGCGCTGCGCACGGATCTCTCCGGCGACCCCACGTTCGCCGAGCTGCTCGCGCGCGTCCGCGAGGTCACCCTCGGCGCGTACGCGCACCAGGAAGTGGCCTTCGAGAAGCTCGTCGAGGAGCTCCGTCCGGAGCGCGACCTCGGCCATTCGCCGCTGTTCCAGGTGATGTTCGCCCTGCAGAACACGAAGCCGGTGGACCTCGTGCTGCCGGGCGTGACCGTCAGCTCGCTCGAGACGCCGCGGAGCACGACCAAGTTCGACCTCACCTTCGCCCTCGTCGATACCGAAGAGGGATTGGCGGGCGAGCTCGAATACAACACCGACCTCTTCGACCGCGCCACCGTCGAGCGCCTGCTCGCGCATTTCTCGACGCTCCTCGCGAGTGTCGTCGCCGCGCCGGACCAGCGGCTCGGCGATGTTTCGCTGATCGGCGAGGAAGAGCGCCGCACGCTGCTCGTCGACTGGAATCGCACCAGCGCGGACTACGACCGCACCAGGAGCGTGACCGCGCTGTTCGAGGAGAGCGTCGCCCGCGCGCCGCACGCGCTCGCCGTCGCCCACGGTGACCGGAAGATCACGTACGCGGAGCTCGATGCCCGCGCCAGCCGCGTCGCGCTCGAGCTGAAGAAAGCGGGAGTGGGACCGGAGTCGATCGTCGGCGTCCTGCTCGAGCGCTCGATCGAGATGGTGGTCTCCATCGTCGCCGTCCTCAAGTCGGGCGCGGCGTATCTGCCCATCGATCCCGCCTATCCCGCGGACCGCATCGACTACATGCTCGCCGACGCGGCCGCGCCGGTGGTGCTGACGCGGCAGGGACTCTCGGCGCGCGTCGCCGGCCAGCGCCTCGTCCTCAGCGTCGACACGATGAACGGCGCTCCGGCCGCCGAGCGCGTCGCATGCGGCGCCGCGGCCGCGAACCTCGCCTACGTCATCTATACCTCCGGCTCGACCGGCCGCCCGAAGGGCGTGCTGATCACGCACCGGAGCCTGAACAACCTCGTGAGCTGGCACCGCCGCACGTACTCCGTGACGGCGGACGACCGCGCCACGCTCGTCGCCGGCCC
>Ga0196976_1000159_pt1 | contig 45898 bp, 31 predicted proteins | sample S3v_513CmetaG_FD_148644 | JGI IMG/M metagenome (GOLD analysis project Ga0196976, IMG submission 148644) | Soil microbial communities from Anza Borrego desert, Southern California, United States - S3+v_5-13C | ecosystem: Environmental > Terrestrial > Soil > Desert | place: USA: California... | reverse complement strand
CGAAGCACGAATTTCACATTCCCATGCGCGACGGCGTCCGCCTGTTCACATCCGTCTACGTACCGAAAGACGCAGCACCCGATCGCACATACCCAATACTCTTCAAGCGCACACCATACGGCGTCGCGCCATACGGTGTGGAGAACTATCGCAACGACCTAGGGCCCTCGGAGGAGACCGCCCGCTCCAAGTACATCTTCGTGTACCAGGACGTTCGCGGGCGATACATGTCGGAAGGCGACTTTGTCAACGTACGGCCCCACCGCCCCGACAAAAAAGCTAAGACGGAGATTGACGAGAGCAGCGACGCACACGACACAATCGAATGGCTGACAAATAACATCCCGCACCACAATGGCCGTGTTGGAATGTGGGGGATTTCATATCCGGGCTTTTACGTCGCAGCCGCTATGATCGACGCTCATCCTGCGCTGAAGGCGGTCTCGCCGCAGGCACCCGCGATGGACTGGTTTATCGGGGATGACTTCCACCACAATGGCACATTCTTTCTCGCGCACTTCTTCAATTTTATGTCGACTTTCGGACTGCCACGTCCCGAACCTACGACCAAGTTCCCGGCCGTCGGCACCTTCGAGCACGACACGAAAGATGGCTTCAAGTTCTTCAAAGTCTTGGAGCCCCTCTCGCAGATCAATGACAAGCAGCTGCACCACAAAGTGGCGTACTGGGACGAATTCATGCAGCACCCGGACTACGACGCTTATTGGCAGGAGCGCGTCTTGTCTCGCCACATCAGGAACATTCGTCCCGCCGTCCTCGTCACGGGCGGTTGGTTCGACGCCGAAGACATCTACGGGACGCTGCAAGCCTATGCCGCCACTTCGCGGAACAATCCGGCGCAACCCGTCAGCTTCGTGATGGGCCCCTGGTACCACGCTGGCTGGGCGCTCTCTCCCGGGGATCACCTCGGGGATATCAACTTCGATTCACCCAGCGCGGCCTACTATCGGAAGAACATTGAGCTGCCTTTCTTCGAGCACCACTTGAAGGACGCCCCCGCTCCAAACCTGCCCGCTGCGCATGTATTCGAAACCGGACGCAACGAGTGGCGAAGCTACGATGCCTGGCCGCCCAAAGCCGCCGTGAAACAAACGTTGTATCTTGCGCCGAAAGGACAGCTTCAGTTCCAGCCGCCGAGCGAGTCGGACGGGGCGTACGACGAGTACACCAGCGATCCTGCGAAGCCGGTTCCCTTCATCGATCAGCCAAATACAGGAATGATGAAGGAGTACATGGTCGCGGACCAGCGCCTGCAAGGCCGGCGGCCTGATGTCCTGGTGTATCAGACCGAGCCGCTGGATGAAGACGTCACAATCGCTGGGCCTCTGCATCCGGTTCTCTTCGTCTCTAGTACCGGAACGGACTCAGACTGGATCGTCAAAGTTATCGACGTGTATCCGGACAACGTGGGACTTAGCGCTAAAGACAAAGATCCGTACGACCCCGACAAGCCGAACCCGGTTCAATTGAGCGGGTACGAACAACTGGTTCGCGGTGAGCCGTTCCGGGGACGCTATCGCAACAGCTTCGAACATCCTGAACCGTTTGAGCCAGGCAAGCCCGCGAAGATCAGCTTCGACATGCCGGACATCAACCACACGTTCCGTCGCGGGCACCGCATCATGATTCAAATCCAGAGCACGTGGTTCCCGCTCGTGGACCTAAACCCTCAGCAGTTCGTGAACATTTACGCCGCTAAGTCAGAAGACTTTCGCGCCGCGACTCAGCGCGTTTACCGGAGCCCGGACATGCAGTCGCACATCGACGTCCACGTGCTCCGCGAGACTCCATCACCACGCTGAATCAGCCAAACCTACGAGGCACTCATGACCAAGTACATTGCAGTCATCCTTCTGCTCGTCACATCAGTGTTCGCTTTTTGTCAGTCCAGCCCCTCTGGCGTGGCCAGCGTATCCGACCCAGCAAGCGAAATCGACAAACTCTTCATGCAGTGGAACAGCCCTGATTCACCTGGCGCCGCCGTGGTTGTCGTGAAGGACGGGAAGGTGCTCCATCAGAACACCTACGGCAGCGCGAGCCTTGAGTTCGGAGCTCCCGTAACTGCATCCACCGTCTTCGACGTCGCATCCGTTTCGAAGCAGTTTGCCGGACTGGCGATCGCAACGCTCGTCGATCAGAAGCGAATCTCGCTGGAAGATGACGTTCACAAGTACATCCCTGAGCTGCCGGATTTTGGGAAGCGCATCACAGTCGGGCACCTGGTGCACCACACCAGCGGCTTACGCGACTGGCCGGAAGTTCTTCAGGCAGGCGGCTGGCTCTTCGACGACGTTATCTCCTTCGAACAGATCATGACGATGGTGCAGCATCAGCGGGGTCTTAATTTCAACCCTGGCGATGAAGAGATGTACTCCAACACCAATTACAACCTCCTGGCCAGGATCGTTGAGCGCGTCACTGGCCAAACCTTCCGCGAATGGACCGATGCAAACATCTTCAAGCCTCTCGGGATGCGGAATACTCACTTTCATGATGACTACGCCGATGTGGTGAAGAACTGCGCGAACTCTTACTACCCGACAAAGAATGGCACATGGAAACGGAACACTGACAACCTGACGGCACTCGGTTCCAGCTCTCTATTCACGACGATCGAAGACATGGCTGAGTGGCTGAAGAACTTCGACGCTCCTCGGGTAGGCAGCGAGGCGGTGCTGAAGATGATGGTTACCCCTGGCAGGCTCAACAGCGGCAAAGACAACAACTACGCCTTCGGCCTGTTCGTCGGACGACCCTACCGGGGTTTGCAGGTTGTGTCGCACACGGGGCTGTGGGCAGGCTTTCGTACGGCGATGGTGCGCTTCCCTGAGCAGAAGTTCTCCGTGGCAGTCTTCAGCAATGCCTCGAATTTCCGGTCGCTTCGCACCGCTAATGCCATTGCAGAACTCTACTTGGGAGCTGAAATGAAGGAGGCATCTGAAGTTCCCGCGGTTGCCGAGACACCGAGAGCTCCAGTCTCCAGGCTCTCGCAGGCACGCCTTCAGGAATTCGCCGGCGAATATTACAGCCACGAACTTGCTGTCAGTTACTCCGTTACCGCAAAGGACGATGGGCTGGATCTTCTCAATAGGCACTATCCGCCGCTTCGTCTCACTCTGATCGGCAACGACGAGTTTGGGAATGAAGACTGGCGGGTCCGGTTTACGAGGAACAGCGGCAAGATCACCGGCCTTCTGCTAAGCGGCGAACGCGTTCGCAACATGAGCTTCGCACGCACCGGATCTCAATGCTTTTGACGTCTGGAGTGCTGTCGGCAAGTTGGGAGTAAGTGCACAAGAAACGTCAAGCTAAGCTGCCCCATCGACTGCACCGCGATTGTGGCACAGCCGATGGGGCCGAAGCGGTTGCGTTTGATCAGCGTCAGTTGCTTGCTTCGTTGAGGCAAACTCGGTCGCTAACATTCGCGCTTACCGGCAAACCACGTCAGCGGGGCGCGATACCTTAACCATCACAAGTCGATACCACTGTTGTCGGAGCGCCCTCTCGCTCCGGTCATCAAGCAAATAGACAAGACAGCGTCAGCAGACCGGCGTGATCACTTGGACAGAGGGACCCGAGGGTCCCGCTGTTTCTATCAGTTAATCTCCAGTTGATCTTTCGACGGCAGCTTGGGGAAGCTGGCGTGCGGTTCCGTCTGGTACCAATACGCGACCGAGGCGATGTCATCTTGTAGAGGTAAGTAGCGTCCGCCATCGCGCCAGCCGAGCGCCTGGATGGTCACGCGCAGATCAGTCTCGAACCGAATGGGATCCGGGATGTGCCAGCGGTAGAGTCCGAATCTCTGCTGAGACTGGTAGAGCCCATCAGGTCTTATGACTTGCGGTAACCCAGAGTAAGGGCTGCTGAATTCTTCGTACTGCCTCTTCTCTTTGTTTTCGAAATTGTAGGATCCGCAAAAATAGTCTTCCGTTCCGGTGCCGTTGATGGTCGGGAAGTCTTTATCCCCATCCATATAGAACTTGATTTCGCCTTCGCCCCACCACCCGCTGTTGTGAACGCCCCATGCCATGTAGGTCCCGACGTAGTGTCCCTTGCCTTTGATGTTGTCTACGATCGTATAAACCTGCTTGTAAGGCACTGGGTTTACGCGTCTGAACTGTGCGTGGAAGTAGGCGGCATCCTTCGGAATCTGCGTACTTGCATAGTCGATCTGGTAGTAGAGGCGCATGGGCTCCCTGTCCAGATTTTCCATGGTGATTCTCGCGCGCTTACGGAAAGGCATCGTCCAGTATGAGTTGAATGCGCTTCCCGGATTTACGGCCACGGCGAGCGAAGACACGCGCGCATACTTGCCCCACCCGGCGGCGAAGAAGTCGCCGACCGGCACTTCAACCGACGGTTCCTTCTCATCATCCCAATACATCCTCAGGATCGAGTACCGCCAGTTGCCGGTTGGGGTCATCCAGATGTGCTGAATCGCGCCCGGGCCGGATACATCTGCAAGGACGAACGTCTTGCCGGGTTCGATGATCACGAAGGGATTGACCTTCCATCCCTGCCCAAGTTCGCGCGCTTCGTGTGACGCGGTGCCCTGAACAGCCATGCCGCCTTTGCCCTTCTCGCCAGTCGGATTCTCGGGGCTGACCGAGAGTGTCTTTGCGTCCGAAAGGCGGTACAGATCGCCCAATGTATTTCCGACGCCGTTGTGTGAAACATCCTGGGCGACTGCCGTAAGAGCTACGAGCAAGCTCGCCAATATGAGTGCGACCTTAAACCTCATCGGTAAATCTCCTTTGAATGTCATTCCAGGATGCGTGCGCGGTTTCGTCCTGCGACTACGCGCCTGTGCTTGTCTGCTTATGGCCAGGAACAACGACTTGCTCCTCGCATCCGATTGCCAGCGAGAGCACTTCTTCCTGAGTGGTCTCAAATGTGCGGAGTATTCCAGCCTGTCGACCTGCACGCATCACGAGAATGCGGTCGCAGCAACGAAACAGCTCAGGCAGTTCCGAACTGACAAGGACGATGCCTTTGCCTTCGGCAGCAAGCTGCTCGACAATTCCGTAGATCTGCTCTTTGGCACCGACGTCGATGCCGCGCGTAGGCTCATCCAGAAACAGAACCGCGGGATTGGCCATCAACCATCGTGCGAGAACGATCTTCTGTTGATTGCCTCCGCTGAGTGCGGTGATCAGCGTCTGGGCCGGAGCCGCTACGGCCAGCTGACTTCGGTAAGAATCTGTTGCCCGGCGCTGGCTGGTGCCGTTTAGCATGCCAAGGTGGCGATGCTCGGGCAGAACGGCCATGGTCGCGTTATCGGTCAGCGACATATGAGGGAAGATGCCTTCCCATCGCCTATCTTCCGGGAGCAGGCAGAACCCTCGGGTGATCGCTTCATGAGGACTGCCGGGTGCGTAGCTCGAGCCTGCCAGGAACACTTCTCCGCCTCGACGTCGGTGCAGGCCGAAGAGTGCCGCTCCGATTTCACTGCGGCCCGCGCCGACTAGTCCGGCGATACCCAGAACTTCACCGGGGGACAGTTCGAAGGTCACGCCGGAGACGTAGTCGGTCTTGAGCTCGCGAACGCTTAGCAGCGTTTCGCCGCTTCGCCCGTGTCCCACTCTCTCTCGGCGATCCAATTTTCGTCCGACCATCATTGTGATGAGGTCGTCGAGGCCAAGTTCGCACGCACGGCGCGTTCCAACATACTTGCCGTCGCGCAGAACGGTGACGCGGTCTGAAATCCGCAGCACCTCGGCCATCTTGTGAGACACATAAACGATGGAGACGCCCTGCGACTTCAGTTGCGCTATCAGCGAGAAGAGTGCCTCAACACTGTCGTCGGAGAGAGAGCTGGTGGGTTCGTCCATGAGGATGATGCGGGCCTGCATGCTCAAGGCCCGCGCGATTGCAACGAGTTGCACCTGGCCGATCGACAAGTTCCGCAGTGGAGTCTGTGGGGCGATGCGCAGCTTCACTCGATCAAGGAACGGAGAACACCAGGACGACAGTTTGCCAGGGTCGGTGAAGAAACCTTGGTCTATGCCACGGTTGCCGATCGCCATGTTCTCGGCAACCGTGAGATGAGGGAAGAGGTCCAGTTCCTGGAACACCATTCCGACGCCAAGCGCCTGCGCACGTAGTGGAGAGTCGATGGTGACTAACTGACCGTTGAGCCGGATCTCACCCGAATCGGCGGTGACGACTCCGGCGATTATTTTGGCGAGCGTACTCTTTCCGGCGCCGTTCTCACCCATGAGCGCATGGACTTCACCCGGCTCGACGGAGAAACTCACATCTTCGAGCGCTTGCGTCGCCTGAAAGCGCTTGCTGAGGTGCGTTATTTGAAGCAGCGAAGACATGGCTCTCCGGGTGCTAGAAGGTGAACTTCTCGTACATCTCCGCCGCGTTCTGCGCCGTGACCAGTTTGGGCTCAAGAACGTATTTTTTTTCGGGTTTGAAACCGGGTTCCGTCAGCATGCGATAGCCGACTTCGACAGCCTTGTCGACGCAGAGAGGGTAGTAGAAAGTGCCGGTAAGCACGCCGTCCTGAACCTTCTTGAGTCCGCCCGCAGGTCCGCCGAGACCATCCACTCCAATAAAGATAGTGTTCTCGTCACGGCCCAGTTCGCGCGCGGCCAAGTAAGCGCCGATGGCCATCGGGTCGTTGTGCGCGTATACAACGTCGATCTCAGGCTGTGACCTCAGTATTTCGTTCATGCGCTCGCGCGCGTTGCTTTGCAGCCAATCAGCGACGGCTTCGTGTACGACCTTGATGTCCGGATGGCTCTTGAGTACGTCGTGCGCGCCCTTGTAGCGCTCCATCTCGGCTTCTACACCCAACAATCCGCGCATCTCGACGATCTTGCCTTGCGCCTTGCCTTTTCGCTTAGTGAGTTCGTCGACGATCAATTCTCCCGCCATGCGACCGATGGCGAGATTGTCGGCCCCGACAAAGGTCGTGTAGTTTGGCTCGGTGATATCGCGCTCAAGGCAAATGACAGGGATGCCGGCAGCGATGGCCCGGCCCATGATCTGCGTAAGCGGGGCACGCTCGTTGGGGGCGACGATGAGCAGGTCGGGCTTTTGCCGAATGAACGTCTCGATCTGTGCAATCTGCTTGCTGTTGTCCTGCTGCGCGTCAGCGATGACCAGTTGCACGTCGCCCTTCTCGTTGAAGAGCTTCTGCATCAGCTGATTCTGCGCCGCTCGATACGGCTCGGCATTGTTGCATTGACTGAACGCAACCACAAACCGCTTTTGTCCCTGCTTCGATTTGGAGCATCCGCTCACCACTAGCCCGAGCAGCAGGCCTGTCATCAGAATTGTAGTTATGCGCTTCATAATCAATCCTTCCCTCGCTGCTGGAGCCACACGGCACCAACGATGATGACGGCCTTGAGCATCATTTCAAGGTTGCTGTCGACGTTGTTGAGACGAAGTATATTAGTGAGCACACCAACGATCATGGTTCCGATGATGGTGCCGGTAATCGATCCACGTCCGCCGAGAAGGCTGGTGCCTCCTATGACCACGGCGGCAATGGCTTCGAGTTCATAAGTCACTCCGGCGTTCGGACTCCCCTGATGGTTCTGCGCCGCATGCAGCACCCCTGCATAGCCGGCGAGCATTCCGGACATCACGTAGACGAGGACCTTTATCCTGCGAATGGGAAGACCGGCGTACTGTGCCGCCTTTTCGTTATCGCCGACTGCGCGAACGCGCCTGCCAAATACCGTTCGGGTAAGCAGGATGCCGAAAACAATCGCAAGCGCAACGTACGAACCGATCACGACGGTTTTCGTGGAGAGCGCTTTCGCGAAGGTGGCGGCCAGATCAGTCCCAAATCCGATATCGATGTTGCTGTTGTTCGTCAGCCATCGCGCGAGTCCTCGGATACCGATCATGGAAGCAAGCGTGACGATGAATGGCTGAATGCTCCAGCGGGCGACGACAAGTCCATTGGCCAGACCGACTACCGTGGTCGCGAGCACGGCCACGAGCACAGCCACCGAGATCGACCAGAGCTCCGAAGCGGCGAACCACGGCCGCGTGACCAGGATGGCAACGATCGATGATGCCAAGGCAAGGGTACTGCCAACGCTCAGGTCGATGCCGCCCGTCAGGATCACGAAGGTCATTGCCAGCGATAAGATCCCGATCTCCGATACCTGCCGCAGAATGTCCGTAATGTTTCCGGAGTCGAGGAAGACCAAACCGTCGGAATTGCTTGGGCTGAAGATCAAGGCAACGCCGAGAATCACGGCCAAGCCAATGACGCTTTGTAGCTTAGAACGGAGTTGCGATGTTCCGGCCCAGCGGCGTGCCGCATCCATTGCAATCGAAGGCGATGTGCTACTCATGCATCTGTTCCTCGTACATGCGCTGATGCTGGAGCATTAGTTTGAAGACGCGCCATTTGGCGTCGTGGTACTTAGCAGTCTGCGCGGCCGGTTCGATCACCCGACCAGGGCGGCTCATGGAAGTCATAGCCGAGAACAGCGTCGCGTGGTCGCCGGCAGCAACGGCTCCAAGCATGGCCGAGCCAAGCAGCACGGCCTCGGGCTCCGCGGGCAGCACGATGCGGCAACGAGTCGCATCCGCGTGTTCGCGCAAAAAGAGGCGGTTCTTTGTATCGCCGCCGCACGCGAACATGCTTTCAATGCGGAAGCCGTGATGGTTCATCTGCTCGATAATCTGGCGAGTTCCCATGGCAATTGCCTGGATTGTGGCCATATATAGAAGAGCAAGCGAATCCAAACCGTCCTCAAGTGAAAGACCGGAGATCATGCCGCGCAAGGTGGGGTCAGCGAGCGGTGAGCGATTGCCGTGGAAGTCGGGATAAACGTGGAATGCGCGCGTCAGTTCCGCCGGGAAGCGGAAACATTCTGCCAGCTTGTCGAGTCTGCAGTTCAAAATCTCGTACGCCGTTGTTCCGGAGCTAGCGGCTTGCGCGACGAGTTCCTGCCCGCGAGCATGGCTCCGGATGACATGGTCGATCAGCGATCCCGTTGCGGATTGTCCGCCTTCGGCAAGCCACATGCCCGGAACCATCGCGGAGTAGTACGGTCCCCATACTCCGGGGACGAAGTTCGCCTTTCGCGACACGGCCATGTGGCACGTGGAGGTACCGCCGATGAGAGCGACGCGGCGGTCCAAGGTCTCCAGGGAGGGCGGCACTCCGTCAATTGCGGTACCGAGTACGCCGAGTCCGCCTGCATGCGCGTCAATGATCGCTACGGCGACAGGGATACCCGGAACCAGCCCAAGCTCTTTCGCGGAAGCTTCCGACAGAACTCCCGCACGTTCACCTTGGGGCCGGATGCTGCTTCCGATTCGCGCATGGTTGTTCTCGGTCAGATCTTTCAGACCGATCTGTTTCAGGAAGCCGTCATCCCAGCGGGATTCTGACGCGATGTACGTCCATTTGCAGGTAGTAGTGCAGAGGGAGCGCACGTCCTGACCGGTCGCTCGGTAGGTGAGAAAATCGGGTAGGTCGAGGAACATGCCTGCGGATTTCCACGTACTCGGCAGGTTCTCCTTGAGCCAGAGCAGCTTTGGAAGCTGCATTTCCGGCGAAATCTTGTCACCGACGAAACGCAGGACTGGGTGCCTGGTGGCATTGATCCGGTCTGCATGCGAGATGGCGCGGTGGTCCATCCAGACGACGACGTTCTGGGCGTTGCTGCCGGAGGGACTTACGGTCAGCGGTGCTCCGTCTTTGTCCAGAACAACGAGCGAACACGTCGCGTCGAACCCGATACCGCGGATGCGGTCTGGCGAGATTGCGGCCTGAGCCAACGCCGCCCGCACCGCCTCACCACATGCAATCCAAATGTCATCGGTTGACTGCTCGTAGAACTCGGCTTGAGGCTTCCACAAGCGGATGGCATGAGAACCGAGGCCCACTCGCTTGCCATCGCCATCGAAGATGGCAGCACGTGCGCTGCCGGTCCCAACATCGATGCCGAGATAGAATGCGTCGGGCATGAATCACTTCCTCTCCGAGATGATCCGTACCCGGAACCCTAATTCCTGCGATACCGCTACCATCTCGTCGAAGATGTTTCCGTATGCGACGGCAACGTGGTTTGAGAGATAGTGGGCCATCAGGGTGTCGCGGGACATTCCCAGATCGGCAGCCATGAAGGGCCATTCGCGAGTGGTTCCGTTCCACCACTGGTCGCGGGTAGCGTCCGGAAGTTTCACTACTTCTCCCCGGCCGATATCCATCCAAAGCGCGCCATCGCGAATGTAAGTGCGGGCCCACGTGATCTCGCCCGGTAAACTCTCGCCGGCAAAAGTTCCACCCGGTTTTGGGAAGTAGAGCGAGGGTTGGCGGTACGAGTGAACGCCCTGAAGCGAATTTGGATCATGGTTGAAGGCGTAAGCTCCGCTCGACCCAGAGTTGAGCAATACCCATATGAACCTGCCCTCCCACTCCGCGCCCCAACGCACGTCGTGAAAGAAGACCGCCTGATGCAGGCCCTTCGACTTCAGCAGGCGCTTCATTAACTCCATGGGGATGACGTTGCCCTGGTCGGCTTCAGTGGAGCAGACAATCGTGTCGCCATTTGACTCGGGGCGGCACGTGGAATTCAGCAGTCCTTCCGAGAAATCTGAAGGTGGACGTAGCGGTATGAGCCCAAGCTGATACTGCCAGCCGATGCAGTCGGCCTTGTATTCCTTCACGAGATCGAGGATTGCGAGATAGTCGCGCAGTTGTTCGCGGGTGGCGTTTTCGTCGAAGTCGGAGGCTGCATTCTCTCGCCAGTGGAACTTGATTCCCTTGCCGGTTACGAATTTGAAAGCGTCCTCAACTCGGGCTTCTGCAATTTTGCTCCCACGATCGATGATCCAGGCCTGGTCGATCTTATGCTCGGTGAACCCGTGACGATTCAGAAGCCGCGGGCCGAAGTAGCCGTTGATCATGCCCATCGACGTGTCGCCCAGCATGAGGATAAGCACAGGGCGGCGACGAATTTCTGCTGCTACCTTGGCGGCGATATCTGCGGCTGGCGCGGATATTGGCGCGTGATACTTCAGGGTAGCTTCGGGGTACTCGATGCGTCCGCTCTCACACCACTCGGCGAGGCGCTCCATGAACACCTTGTCTTCAGTCCAATCGCTGGAATCGGTCCAGATGCGCGAGTACTTGCGTCCGAGGCTCTCCAGCGATGCGCCGGTGTTCAGGAGGCCCACAAGACCGGGCCATTGTCCGGAAAAGTTGCTGGCGAGAAGGAGAGGGTTCTCTTTCCCAACCACGCCGTCGGTGGTGTGGTTCGCGTAGAACCAATGCACGCATACACCGATCATCGGATCGTCGATCGGTCGCAGCTTCTCAATTGCTTCGTGGGGCTTGGCGAGAAATCCCTCGACGCGATACGGATCGCGTCCGAGCTTCCGCAAAGACTTTTCCAGCTGCGTGGTCGCACTCTGAATGCTGGGCAGCGCCAACTCATTTGGAATGCTGCGCCCGTCACCGGGCCAAAACAGCGCAATTCTTTTCGCCATGTGCCGCTCCGCTCATACTTTCGCGTGGCGCACGCCGAAGCCGAGGCCCCGGCGTGCGCCAATAAAGTCACGTATCTACTTGGTGGTGGTGAACTTGTAGATTGTGGTCGTGCGATACACCTGGCCGGCCTTCAGAGTGGTGCTCGGGAACTTCGGTTTGTTCGGAGAGTCGGGGAAGTGCTGCGTCTCCAGGCAAAACCCGTTACGGAACTCATATTTCTTGCCGCCCTTGCCCGCTTCTCCGTTGAGGAAGTTGCCGCTGTAGAACTGAATGCCGGGTTCGGTGGTCAGCACTTCCATGACGCGACCGCTGCCTGCTTCGGTGACGCGCGCGGCAAGCCGCAGCTTTCCCTTTTGACCAGTGAGCGCCCAGTTGTGGTCGTATCCTTTGCCAAGCTTCAACTGTTCGTCGGCTTGATCGATGCGCGCGCCGATCGCAATCGGCTTGCGGAAATCAAACGGCGTTCCCTCGACAGGGCGAAGCTCGCCGGTAGGGATGAGGCCGCTGTCGACAGGCGTAAAGTGATCTGCGTTGAGCACTAACTCGTGGCCGAGGATGTGGCCTCCGCCTGCGAGATTGAAGTAGCTGTGATGCGTCAGGTTCTGCACCGTGTCCTTATCAGTAGTAACGGTGTAATCAAGGCGCAGTTCGTTCCTTGCAGTCAGTGTGTAAGTGACGGTCGCCTTCAGCGTTCCGGGATAGCCCTCTTCACCGTCTTTGCTGACGTAGGTGAACTGGAGTGCAGGCGCACCGGATTTGGAAATGCTCTTTGCATCCCACACGACTTTGTTGAAACCTTTCGTGCCGCCGTGGAGCGTGTTCTCGGCGTCATTCTTCGCGAGGTTGTAGGTCTTACCGTTCAACTTGAAAGTCGCGTTGCCGATCCGGTTGCCGTAGCGGCCAATGGTTGCCCCGAAGTACGACTTCCCTTGCTGATAGCCCGACACGTCGTCGTAGCCCAGAACGATGTCGGCTAGTCTCCCGTTGCGGTCCGGGACTTGCAACGAAACCAACGTGGCTCCGTAGTTCGTGAACTTCGCCTCGACGCCGTTCTTGTTCTTCAACGTGTAATAGAAGACGGGCTTTCCATCCACAGTGCCAGCCGGCTCACGGCCAGCCGTCTTCTTCGGTTTGGCGGACTGCTGCGCTGAAACCATGCTGCACAACAGGAACGCGGTCATCATCGAAATCAGTACCAGTTTCATTTCTCTCTCCTGCCGCGTCCCACTGCGGTTCGCGGGCGTTTCAGAACTTAAGCTAAGGTGCGACGGCGTACACGCGAACGTAGTCGAACTCCGCGGTGTAGCCGGCGCGGTTCATCGACACGAGCCCAATTCGAGCGCCATTGCCGAGCGAATGGGACCAAGTGCCGCCTTGCGTCCAAATCACGCCGTCATGGCTGCTGAATTGGGTGTAGAGATCCTCTCCGCTGATCGTGCGTTTCATCATGCGCAGGTAGGTCCATTCGCCCGGGGCTTCCAGGACCATGCTGCCGTAGCGCGGATAGCCAGGTGAAACCGGGAACATCTCCTTGCCGAACTCGATCTGCCGGCTCCAGCCGATGGAAGCATGCACCAGCTTGAGGTAGTTGTCATCGTCGGCGAAGATCACCAGGCCTGCCTGCGCGAAGTTGAAGCAACACCCCGTATCGGGCACGTTGAAACGAAGCCGCGTCTCAACTATGTAGTCGCCCGCCGGTGCCGGCTGAGAGACGATCGAAGCGTTGTTGGTGCTCTCGTGAAGCTCCGCCGCCTGCGTGTCGAATTCGAACCCCAAGCCATTCATGCGCACGCCTGAAGCGGGCGGACGCAGCCACGTCCACTTGGGATCGAGTGCCTTGGAGTCGAATTCGTCCGAGCGGGTGGAATCGAGCGAACCGGCGCTAATCGCCCCCGGTTGAGTCATGGTGTACCGCGCGGGCTCACCCGGCTGTGCTGCGGGACGTGGTCTCGAGGAACTCGAGGCCCAGTAGCCGCCGCGAACGACCGGCCAACCGTTGATCCAGTCAATCGGGTCAAGCATGGCCGGCCGACGAGTGTGCGTGGTTCCCGCGAAATATGGACTCGTGCGATCGACCGCGTGATAAATCGTCCAGTCCTGGCCGGCGAAGTCTGTAAATACGGCATTGTGGCCGACGCCAATCCAGCGGTCGCCGGTAGTGCTCAGCACCAGGGTACCCCCAGCACGTGCCGAAAGAAGCGACTCGCCGTCGCGATCAACGAATGGTCCGGTAGGCGTAGAGGCACGCCCCACAAAAACGCTGTACCCCGTGAGAGGGCCATTGCAACAGTTGGACGCAGAGACGAACAGGTAGTAATAGCCGTTGTGCTTGAAGATGTGCGAGGCTTCGTAACGGTCTGGGATGGTGATCTGCACTTCGCTCGCAGGATCGGAGTGCAGTCCGTCCGCCGTCAAGCGACGGACGCTGATTCCGCCATAGAAGCCCCCAAAGTAGATGTACAACTCGCCGTTGTGCTCAACGACCTCGCTGTCGATCGTCCCTCTATCGGCCTCCGGACAGCACTGAGCCCTATGCGGCTCAACAACGGGATCGGGCGCGTGCGTCCACGGGCCGGCAGGGCTGGAACTGGTGGCCACACCGATGGCAGGGGCGCCACCGGGAAGGTTCGTATTTGGCACTGTGTAGTAAAGATAGTATTTGCCGTTCAGGTATTCGATGTCCGGGGCCCAGGTGCCGCTGGATGCAGAGACCCAGGAGGGGCGGGACGTGAATGCGTCGCCGATGTAACTCCAGTTCACAAGATCAACCGAGCGGTGAACGGTGATGAAATGATCACGATAGGCTGACCCGTTCTTGTCGTTGCCATTGAGCGGATTGCCTGTGCAATAGATGTACCAATAATTATCGGTATTACTGTAGATGATGGAAGGATCAGGACAGCTTTCAACGAGCGCGCCGGTGGAGGTGCGCGGAGTGATCGGGTTCCTGTAATTGGTGCTCTGAACTGGGGAGGTCGTGGTTGTCGTTCCCTCGCGCTCGCCTCCTCCGCCTCCACATCCAGCCAACATAAGCAATGAGAACAGCACAACAGCGACACTACAGCCGCGGGAGTTCACGTGCGTCTCCTGAACAAGATCGTTACCGCTCCTGGTAATGCACTTCTCCGGCTTCGCGCAGGCGATCAGCTGCCGACTCTGGCGTAATGTCGCGCTGCGGCGAACCGAGCATTTCGTAACCGACCATGAACTTGCGCACGGTTGCCGAACGCAGCAGCGGTGGGAAAAAGTGCGCGTGCATATGCCACTCGCCGTGCTCGGCTCCGTCGGTCGGGCGTTGATGGAATCCCATCGAATACGGGAAGGAAGTCTCGAACAAGTTGTCGTAGCGGGTTGTGGTGTGCTTCAGCACGTCGGCGAGACCGTCGCGCGCCTCAGGGGCGAGTGCTGCGAGGTCCCCGGCATGTCGCTTGCTTACGACGAGCGTTTCGAACGGCCAGACAGCCCAGAATGGCACGACGACGATGAAGTGGTCGTTCTCAGCGACGATGCGGGTGCCGTGCTCTTTCTCGATGGCTACGTAGTCGCACAGCAGGCACGACCCATTGCGCTCGCGATGAGCGAGGAAACTTCCCTGCTCTCGCGCAGGCTCGTTCGGCACGGTGGCATTGGCCCATGTCTGGCAGTGCGGATGCGGGTTGCTGGCACCCATCATTGCGCCGCGGTTCTCAAAGACCTGAACGCTGTTGATCCACGAGACCGCACCGAGTTCCTGATACTGTGACGCCCAAAGATCGATTACGGTGCGGATCTCGTTGCGCGACATGCGCGAGAGCGTGAGATCGTGGCGCGGGGAGAAGCACACGACACGACAAATTCCGCGTTCGGTCTCGGCGACAATGATTCCGCGGTCGGCGACCTTTACTGACTCCGCCTCGGGCTTTAATGCAGCGAAGTCGTTCTCAAAGACGAACGTCGACTCGTAGTTCGGGTTGCGATGTCCGCCTGCTCGCGTATTCCCGGGGCAAAGATAACATTCCGGATCGTACTGCGGCTTCGTATCGGCGGCGGTTTTCTCCACCTGCCCTTGCCATGGACGTTGCGTGCGGTGGGGTGAAACCAGCACCCACTCCCGCGTAAGCGGGTTGAAGCGGCGGTGTGGCGTGTTGCGAAGTGCGTCGAGGTTCATCGTAGTTCCGCGTCGTCGTTAACCGACGAGGTGGTGCAACTGCCAGGCAGTTCGAATGTTGCTGTCGTTCGGAACGGTCGCGCGGCTTTGGTTCTTCATGTCGTCGGAGCCCGCCTCACTGTCCTTCTTGGTGCGGTTCGCCTCATGCGGAAGTAATTGAACGTTGCCGGGACAGAACTGCCGCCGGAGTAAAGCGCAACGCGGATCGAACGGTCCCACGGAGGAAGGAACATCGCGCTGAGCGGTCCTCCGAGACTGATCCATGTCTTTCCGCCGTTGCGACTGAACGAGAACACCATGGTGTGACCCGCCTGGGCTCTGACGCGCAGCCGCACAGGGCCGGTCTTCGGCGCAACGCGGGTCGCAAGGGTGCGCATCTTGCCTTCGCGGCGCTGCCAAAGCACGATCCTTCCAGCACGCACTCCGAGGCCAATGGCGTTGCCGCGATCTCCAAATGCTGAGAGTCCCGCCATGCCGTCGGCGGGGGCGAGCACTTCGGTTTCAGCGGTGTAATCGGGCGAAACGGTCGCGCGGGCAATTACGGCCGCGAGCGGATGCTCGACCGCTCCGGAAGGGGCAAGTGTCAATCCATTTCCGGTCGTGGTCTGCGGCCGCTGAACGTGAGGCCACTGCCACATCGGGTTCAGTACGGGGTCAGTGAATCTGTCTTCGACTGAGTACTCGGCGTTCTTCTCGCCGATGCCGAGCGGCGCTGCGCTGCTGACGCTTACTCCGCGCCCCTTCACTTCCGGCCAGCCATCGGCGGTCCACAGCACCTCGTCGAGTACGGCCTCGCGTCCAACGTAGACTGCGCCACGACGGTTGTAGGCGTGGTACATCAGGAACGTGCGACCGAGCGGGTCGGTAACGACACTCCCATGACCGGGACACCGCCACTCGTCATCGTTCCTGACGATCGGGTTCTGCGCGTACTTCTCCCAGGGCCCTAGCAGGGACTTGGAGCGCGCAACGCCGAGCGCGTAGTTGCATTGCAATCCGCAGCACGCGTTGCCGGAATAGAACATGTAAAAGTAGTCGCCGCGGCGCAGAACGAACGGAGCTTCCACAACGTGTCGCTCCCAGGGAGCATCGTTGCGGATGAGTTCCTTCTTCTCACCCTCCAGTTTGGTGCCGTCTTCCGAGAGCGGCTGCGCCCACATGATTGTCGGCAGGTTGCGGCTGTTACCGTCGTACTTCCAGATGAGATAGCGCTGCCCATTTTCGTCGTCGATCGCGAACCCGTCGATAGAACCCGCGTCTTCACAGACCAGAGGACCGTGATCGGTGTAGGGACCTTCCGGCTTGTCGGCGGAAGCCGAGGCCACACAAAGAGGCCCGCCGGTGCGACGGGCGGTGTAGAGCACGAAGTAGCGCCCCTTGTATTCGGAGATCTCCGGAGCCCAGAAGTTCGACTCCGCCCACTCCGGCCTCTTCTCGAAGACCGCGCCGACCACGTTCCAGTTGACCAGATCGCGCGAATGCAGCAGAGGGAAGATGGGGGCCCACTCCGAAGAGGTAGCAGTGGCCCAGTAATCCTCACCGACGCGAATGATGGACGGATCGGGATAATCGCCGGCCAGCACCGGGTTGCTGTACAGTGCGGCGGCAGGCGCAACCACTTGTGGAGTGGCAGGCGCAGGGCTCTGACCAGAAGCGAACGGCACCAACAACAGCAGGAAGATGACACATGGAACTGCTCGACTGGCACACTTCGTCATTCGCGAATCACTCCTCAAAAGCATTCACTGGCGCCATCGGCAGCTTCACTGACGTAAATCTCCGGTTGGCTGCCGACTGCACGCATGTATTGGCTGGCAATCTTTACGTGGAAATCGGGAACAGCAGACTCATCCAAAATGTTCACGGTGCAACCGCCGAATCCCGCGCCCGTCATGCGCGCACCGTAAACGCCCTGTAGTTGGCTGGCGATGTCGACCAGAATGTCGAGTTCGCTACAACTCACCTCGTAGTCGTCCCGCAGGCTGTAGTGCGACTCGTACATCAGTCGGCCAAATCGCGCGAGGTCGCCGGTCTTTAGCGCCTCGGCAGCCTGAGCCGTGCGTGCGATCTCGCCAACTACGTGCCTGCAACGGCGATACGTGACTTCCGGCAGGCCGGCCTTGTGCGCCTCGAGTTGTTGGGGCGTGACGTCGCGCAACGCGCGGATACCAGGTAACGATTTGCTGAGGTGTGCGACTCCGGCCTCGCAGGCAGCGCGCCGCTCGTTGTACTCGCCGCCACTCACGGCATGCTTCACGCGGGTATCGCAAATGACGACGCGTACACCGGACGGGATAGGCACGTACTCAAATCCCAGGGAGCGGCAATCGAGGAGCACGGCATGACCGGCGCGGCCGTGCGCAGATATGAACTGGTCCATGATGCCGCAGCGCGCGCCTGCATACAGATGCTCAGCCTGCTGGCAGATCAGGGCCACTTCGGCGCGCGGAACCTGTAAGCCGGAGATGCCCATCAGCGCGATGGCTGTCGCAACTTCGATGGCAGCGGACGAACTGAGGCCCGAGCCGACCGGCACCGTGGAATGTACAGCCAGATTCGCGCCGCGAAGCTTGTGACCGCGCGCCTGCATCACTCCGGCCACACCGCGGACGTAATCGCTCCAACTCCCGGTGGGACCGGGCGCGAGGCCGCTTAGTTCCCAATCTTGTGATTCGGCAAACTTGTCGGAGTAGACGCAAAGTTTGCCATCGTCCCGGGGGCCTGCGGCGATCCACGTCGCGAACCCGATGGCGGCCGGCATCACGAAACCATCGTTGTAATCGGTGTGTTCGCCGATAAGGTTCACTCGGCCAGGCGCACGGAATACCCGGGGTGTCCCGCCGTACAGCGACGTGAAACGCTCACGTAGCGACGACACGGGATCTTTGCAGGTTTCAGTGCTCGACACGTTCGGCCTCCGCCTGCGCCTTGCTTGTGCGCAGCCCGAAGACGAGCATCATTGCCCCGAAGGCTAGCAGAACGATGCCCCACCAAAGATTGACGTTGATGCCTAGCGATTTTCCGTAGATCTCGCGCGAACCGATGAGCCCGAAACCGGCGAGAATGAGGCCAAGCACGCTAAACATCAGGCCGATAGGAGTTCGAATATCAAGTCCCATATACAGGCTCCGGTTACCAGAAGATGATGTTGAGGACGACTGCCACTGCGAGCACGATTGCACCGAGTGTCGCTGGACGCATATACCAGGCCAAGTGCTCGTCGCGCGGACGCTCGGTGAGCGAATAAACAAGGCCACGCAATTCGCTGTCAGGACGAGGCCGCGTAAACATGCTGATGATGATGGTGACTACGAAACATGTGGACCAGGCCCAGATGGCCGTCCAGAAGTTCTGCGCCATCTCGCTCGGATAGGAATGAATGCTTCCCAACCATCCACCCTTGATACCAACCGAAGCCCCGATCGGCAGCGTCAGTCCGTGGTGCAGCGCGGCGGCAAGAGTGCCGCTGACCAGGCCGACAAAGGCGCCGTGGCCGGTTGTGCGCTTCCAGAACATGCCCAACAGGAAAGTTGCGAAGAGCGGTGCGTTCACGAACGCGAACACCAACTGAAGCATGTCCATGATGTTGTTGAAGCGCGTTGCGGCATAGGCAGCGAGCACGGAGAGGGCAATCCCGAACACCGTTGCCATGCGCCCCATCCACAGGTAGTGCGCATCGCTTGCGTTCTTGTTTATGTAGGACTGATAAATGTCGTAGGTCCAGACTGTATTGAACGCGGTTACATTCCCAGCCATTCCGGACATGAAACTGGCCAGCAACGCGGTGAGGCCGAGCCCCAGCAGGCCTGTCGGGAAGTAGTGCAGCAGCATCTGCGGAATCGCGAGGTCATAATCCAATACTGGCTTGCCCTGTGCATCCAGCCTGGGCTGGCCGGTTTGCTCATCGATCTTCGCGGGGATGAGTCCCTTGCCCGCTTGCTGCTCGCCCACTACAGCAGTGCCCGCGACAGCGGCGGTCTGGGTCGGGTTCGGCAACGCGATAGCGATCAGTCCCGGCAGGATTACCAGGAACGGAAACACCATCTTCGGGAAAGCCGCGATTAGCGGAGTGCGGCGCGCTGCGCTCATGTTGTGCGCAGCCATCGCACGCTGGACGACCAGGAAGTCCGTGCACCAGTAGCCAAACGAGAGCACGAACCCCAGGCCCATGATGAGACCGAACGCTTCCACGCCAAGCGGGTTGGTTTGGGCGCTGCCCATGCCGGCCCATGAGTGGGTGTAAGAACTTGGAAGCTGCGCCTTCAACCCATCCCAGCCGCCGAGGTTTTTGAGTCCGAGATAAACCAGCGGGAGGAACCCGGCGACGATCAGGAAGAACTGGAGCACTTCGTTGTAAATCGCACTAGCCAAGCCGCCGAGGAATATGTACGCAAGCACGATGGCTGCGGACAGAATGATGCTGAAATGGAAGACGGCAGAAGGCGGCAGTCCCATCGCGGCGAATGGGCGATCGAAGATATGCAGGATCTGGATCAGCTTCGCCATCGCGTACATCGAAATGCCGGATGAGAACACAGTCATAACGGCGAACGAGATGGCGTTTAGGCCGCGCGTTTTCTCGTCGAAGCGCAGTCGCAGGTATTCCGGCACGGAGCGCGCACGCGAGCCGTAGTAGAACGGCATCATGAATACGCCGACGAAGACCATCGCCGGGATGGCGCCGATCCAGTAAAAATGACTGGTCGCGATGCCGTATTTCGCCCCCGATGCGGCCATGCCGATCACTTCCTGGGCGCCGAGGTTGGCGGAGATAAATGCCAATCCGCAGATCCAGGCGGGGATCGAGCGCCCGGCTTCGAAGAAGTCTTTACTGGACTTCGTGTAGCGCTTCAGCGCAAGACCGATGCCAAGCACGAACACGAAGTAGACCACCATGATGGTCCAGTCAATGAAGGTCAGGTTCACGCTACGCTTCTCCGTTTCGGGAGCGGTGCTCCGTTGTGGAATTCGGATAAAGAGCTTGCCGTCAGCGCTCTCAGCGAGAGTGCTGGCCCATGGCTATTCATGTTTTGCCGCCACGGAGGGCCTTGTGCCTAAAGACGCAATCATCGAATCGAGCAGCCTGCGGGCGAACGGATCGGTGCTGTAGCTGTCGAAGCGGAATGTAGTTGCCAGTGCCTCTCCCTTACCGAACGGGAGCCGGACAGCAAGCGCGGAGTTGTTATTGAGCCAGCCGTAGAAGATCCCGGCCAGAACATTGTCGTAGTTTTCAGGGGCGATGCCTTGCAGGATGAAGGCGGGTGTGACCGCCGCAGCCTCGAAACCAAGCAGCGGACGCACGGCCACATCTTTGAACGGCGCACTCTCGGGCAGTACCCAGTTGAAGTTCGTGACCCAGTTGCCGTCCAGATCGGAGCCGTCGCGCGGCACGATCTTAAAGGGAGCACTGGGAGCGACTGCATCCTTGCGATCCAATAGGAGCAGCGCTCGACCACCGTTCTCCAGATGTTTCTCGACGTTTGCGTCCCAGACGCTCGAGATCATTAGCCTGCGAGGTGCGCCGGCATTGCCGGCCTTCCGGAGATGCGGAACCAACTTCGCGAGGGCCTTCGAAGGATCGTGAATCGCGAGACCGGCAGCGCTGCGAGCAGGAGTACGTGGAAACAGGTACAGTTCAGTTTCGTTGCGCGCCAGGACTTCGCCTGTCGCCGACATCACAGTTGCGGTCAACAACTCGATGCGGGGCTTGCGAACGACCGGTGCGCGGAAGCGAATCGAAGCGACCGGAGCGACCGCGGCCAGGGCGGGTTCAGACGCGAGGCGCAGGCGACCGGTCAGGCCCGAAGTTGTAGACCACACCACTTGCGCACCCTGCCACTCGGCGGGCGCATACGACGAGAGAGAAACGCTGACAGTCGCCAGCTCGCCAGAGGTGAGCGAACGCTTCGCGGCGTTCAGCAGAACGATGTTGTCCTGCTGCAGTTGCGCCAGTTTGGTGGCGAAGACCTTCGGTCTGCGCCACAGATCCATGAGGCCGTTCACTTCCCAGTTGATGTCGGTCAGTTCCGTGATCACGTAACCCTGGATGGAGGCGTGACTTCGCATCGCCTCGATCTCGTGCTTGAGCGATCGGTACTGGTGCCACTGGGTCGCTACAGCCAGCTTGTTGAAGTCCGGAAACAAGCGCGTGAACTTGTAATCGCGGAAGCGGTCGAGCACGCCGGCCGGTCGGGTGACTTCCCTGCCGCCGAAGTCGCGGTCGAAGGACCAGGGGAGTTGCTGGGGCAACTGCGGAAGTCCCCAGTTACCGAACTCCGAGACGAGAAGCGGTTCACGGCCGGTACGCTCGGCATCCCCGTGCTGGCTGTATGTCCACTTCGGACGCGAAGCAAAGTCGCTAACCCATGCGTCCCATCGGTGGGCATTGTCTGGAATCGAGAAATACTGATGGAAGTCGTCCAGATCGCTCTTAACGTGGAAGTTTGCGCAACATGCGCTGTTGTCCACGACCAGGGCGCGGTCGCCGAGCATCGTCTTCGCGCGGTCGTAGGCCGCCTTCAGCCACGTGCGCTGGGCGGCGTTGCGCAGATCTGCGCCCCAGGATTCATTGATGATGCTGGCGATCACGATCGACGGATGGTTCCAGTCGCGATCGAACATGCCGCGCAGTATCTTCTCGCCGCGCTCTGCCGCGGCCGTGGTGAACATGTCACCTTCGTTGCGGTCGTTCCAGGACGGAATCTCGTACCACACCAGCATCCCGACTTCGTCGGCGGCGTTGAGGTATTGCGGATCACAAACCTTGATGTGGCAGCGCAGCAGGTTTAACCCGAACGCCTTCGCCTTGAGCATCATGTCGCGGACGTACGACTCGGAAGGCGGGGTGTATATCGTGTCGGGATAGAAATCCTGGTCAAGGGCAGCGCGCATGTAGAACGGCTGTCCATTCAGGAAAAGCTTCCCGTCACGCGCCTCGAAGCTGCGGAACCCGAAGCGAGTCGAGAGGCGGTCGCCGTTTCCGAGTGTCGCCACGACGCTGTAAAGAGCGGGGTTCGATGGACTCCAAAGCTCCGGGTGCGATACCGACAATTCGATAGTCGACTTGCTCCCGTTCAGGGCCACCTCGCGTTCAACGACCGTTGCTCCACTATTGCTGCGGATGGCAACCGAGCCCTCGGCTGAATCTCCGTTGGCGAGCGAGACCTCCAGCTTCACCTTGCCGTCGGTGCTGGACGTAACACGCACGTCGGAGATGTACGGGAACGGACGAAACTCCAGTGTGACCGGCTGCCAGATGCCGCCAGTCTGAACGTACCAGTTCTGCTTTCCGTGGGGGATCTCGTCGTATGCCGGCCAGATCAACCCCGTGTCGGCCTTCATCGGCGGATCAACAACACGGACGACGACTTCGTTTACGCCCGGTTTGGTGAGGCGAGTCGCATCAATGGTGAAAGGTGTATAGCCGCCTTCGTGTGTTCCGGCGGGCTCGCCATTAACAAAAACTTCGGCGATGTTGTCCACCGCTCCGAAGCGCAACAGAACAGCCCGAGGCGAAGCGAACTGGGGAACGTCGAACTGCGCGCGATACCAGGCCACGCCCATGTAGTCGCGCATATCTTCAAACTGCGCATTCCACGAGATACCGACGCGCACTGGGCGCCAGGAAGCGCTACCCGGGGCTGGCAAGCTCTCGATTCGTTGATCGGCACTGCGGTCCACGAGCAGTTTCCAGCCGTGGTCCAATGACAGCGACTGCCCAACCCCGGGGAGCGACAAGATGCAGCAGAGCAGCACCAGGAGAGAAAACCTACAAACTTCTTTGCGCGCGGCCGATATCATGAATCTCCCTCTACTTCGCGGTCACCACGCGGACCGAGTCCCAGTTGCTTTCCGAATTGCCCCAGCCGTAGAGCATCACGTGGAAGTCGTGAGGCATATCTGCGGAAGTCTTCTGAAGACCGATCTCGCCGTTAAGCATGAAATAAATGGTGTCGCCGCGGCGGACGATACCCAGAGTGGGCTTCGTTTCTCTCGTGCCCATGCGATTGTTATCGAGGCGCTCGCCGCGTCCGTCTTTCACGTACCAGGCTTCAAAGATTCCGTCACTGCGGAGCATCCACTCGATGCGGTTGCGGCCTGCGGTATCAAACAAGACGGTGAGCGAGGCAAAGCCAGTCGGCTGATTGAAGGCTTTAGGCAGAGCTGCGAGGGTAGCTTCCGCGATGAACCTGTCTGACTTGAAATTTTGTTTCGTTCGGATCCCGGCGCGCGCATTCTCAACGCCACGAATGCGAAGGCTGCCGTCCTTCACCTCGATGTTCGCGCCGCTTGGGCCTTCAAAGCTGAACTTCTCCCAGTTTGCGGCGTCAAGAGCGCTCGCATCGAAGCCGTCGGTCCATTGATCTACTGCAGGCGGAGCCGGAGCCTGCTGTGCCCAGGCGCAGCACGAAATTAGTAGCAACACAAGGAGGGCGAGCGGGGCCTTCATCGGATAGTTCTCCAATCGACACAGCCGGATTGTGCGGGAAAGAGTGCCCGGGACTGTTCCGAAGTCCAGTCCCGGGCGTTGCCAGTGTTAGAAGACGAACCGGGCGCGCAGCTGAATCACGCGCGGATCATCCTGGACAGAGGAGCGACCAAAGTTCGGACTGAACACGTTGGTGTCCGGCATCCAGTACCGATGGCGGTTGAACAGGTTGAAGAACTCGCCGCCAACCTCAACGTATCGAGATTCAGCAAGCGGGACTTTCTTCAGAATGCTGAAGTTCTCGCTGTAGTACTGAAGCACGCGCTTGTTGAGGACGGCCGGTGCAGTACCGAACCACGTTGACGGATCCACGTTGTAATACGCAGCGTAACTGGGGTCGGTGACCGAGTTCGTCGGTGCCGCATTGAATCTCAGAGGCGCCGAGAAGGCAGCTGGGTTCAGGAGATAGTTGAACTCACCCTCTTCACGGTAGGGCACGGCACCAGGATCAACAGTACCGTTGAGGTTCGGACGGAGATTCCCGTTGTACCCCATCATGTCCAGGAAGCCGCGGTAATCACCACTGTCGATGAAGGGCACCACCGGCAGGCCGCTCTGATAGCGGTGAATGCCGCCGATCTGCCATCCGCCGACGATCTTGTCGAGCAGTGAATTGCTGTTCAGGAACGGCTTGTTCTTGCCGAAAGGCAGCTCGACGATGTAGTTGAACACGAAGACATGCGCGGCGCTGGTCGGAGAAATTGACCGAAGCGACCTTGTGTCAAACGGGTTCTGCAACACACCATTCAGCGGACTGTTGCCGTTCAGATCGTCAGAAGCGTTGGTAATGAGTTTCGACCAGGTGTAGGCGCCACCAAACTGCACACCCTTGGCGAAGCGCCGCTCGACACGCAGGTTCAGAGCGTTGTACCAGCTCTGGCCGCGAGTCTCCAGGCCGTTATTTACGAGGTTGTACTGCGGGAACGGACGCAGAGCCTGGGCCACGCTTCCATTGAAGCCTTGGTAAACCGCGTCGCCGCTGGCCGGCAGGTTGATTCCCACGCTAGCCGCGTAGGCACGCTCATCCGGTGTAACGTCGTTGATGTTCTTGTTCAACAGCGGGAAGCCCAACCGCAGTGCCTCGACCGGCGCGGCGTTCAGTCGCGTCATGTTCGAGCGCAGGCGTGTGCCCTTGTTGCCAATGTAAGCAGCCGTCAAAACGAAGTTGCCAGGCAGCTCACGCTGGACATCCAAATTCCACTGCACAGTCCGTCCGGTTTTGGCATCGGTCTGGAAATACTCGACGTCGCTGCCAATGTACTGACCCTCGGGATCGGTCACCGGAGCATCCGGCATCTCTTGAAGGTAGACGCCCGCAGTCATCCAGCCACGGCCGCCAAAGGCGCCCCAGTCCGGATGAATGTGCCGCGCTGCGCGATAGCCCTGCGAACCACCACCCGCGCCATACAGGAAGGGCGAGTAGTACACGCCGATGCCGCCGCGAAGTGCCGTCTTTGCGTCGAGCGAGTAGGCAAAGCCGAGGCGGGGTGCAATGTTGGTCCGATCGGTCTCAAACAGTCCGCGATCCTTCGACTGTGTGGCGCTGACCAGCGCACCCGGAATTCCGACAACGGGATTCACCGCCGTCGGATCGAACGCGCGGTATTGATCGTGGGCTTCTGTACGCGGACTCTGCAGCTCATACCGCAGACCAAGGTTGACGGTCAGGCGCGGGGTAAGCTTGAAGTCGTCGTTGATGAAGTACGACTGCGTGAAGAAGCGGTACGCCGGCTTGTTGGCTGTGATGGTGACCCAAGACAGACGCGCAGCGCCGGTTGCAAGACTCGCCAGGTTCCATCCACCACCGGGCAGGCCCATGGTCTGCTCGTTGCTAAACTGGAAGTGGCCGCCGTTGTCGAAGTTCTGGAACATGTTCAGCTGCTGGATACGGATATCGCCGCCGAACTTGAAGGTGTGCTTGCCGACAGACCAGATGACCGAATCGCTGGCCTGAACCATGTTGTCGCCCATGGTGTCGTGCCACCAGGTCGAACCGATTCCCTGGACAGCGCGGGCATCGTTGGTATCGTCGCCCATGCCGGGATCCCAATACTCGATCATGGGGAACGTCAGGTTCGCTGTGGCATTTGGCGGCATTCCGAGCGTCCGGGGATCAAAGCCGGCCGTCGAGTTGCTGTTCTCGACCCATACGCGGTTCCAGCCAACATTGAAGTGGTTCAACATGGTTGGGCTGATCGTGTAGTCGTGCTGCGCGCGAGCGTAGTGGGATTTGAAAATCTGGTCCCACACGCCGGTCGCGATCGCCGGCTCCGGCATACGCGGGAAACCGCCCTTGAGGGTAGTCTGCTTGCGATAGCTATAGCTAACCGACAAACGCTGCTTGTCTGTCAGGATCTGGTCGATCTTGAAGACATTGCTGTCCATGTTGGTCGGGACTGTACTGTTTGCGAGGTAGTTCTGGAATACCCCATCGCTGGTTGGCCTGGGATACGCATTCATGATCGCCAGACCCACCGGATCCAGCAACGCACCGCCGAGGTACTGATCAAGGCGGTTGCCCGGGATCTCCGTGCCGGCCACACGCGTGTTCGGATCGGTTCTCGGGTCGTAGATCAACACCGGGCCACCGCGCTGCGCCACGACGGTTGGGTCAGTCAACAGTTCAGAGAAGTCCCCGGTCCGCATCTTCATCGTCGGGATCGTGATCAGGCGGTTCTCGGACTGGGTGAATCGATAGGCGTTGAAGTTGTAGAAGAAGAATGTTTTGTTACGGCCGTCGTAAAGCTTCGGGATGTAGACCGGTCCACCGAGATTGAAACCGAAATCGTTCTGGCGATCACGGTCTCTCGGAAGGGCGGTGGGCTTCGCGTTGTTGCTGGTCCACTTATTGGCGTTCAGCGCCTCGTTGCGGAATAGCTCGTACGCCTCGCCGTGCAGTTTATTGGTTCCCGACTTAAGCGTGAAGTTGACCACGCCCGAAGATGAGTTGCCAAACTCTGCCGAGTAGCTCGACGTGTTGTAGGTGAATTCCTGGAATGCGTTCGGACCCGGCGCCACTTCGGTGAAGAAGCTACCGTTCTGGGCGCGGCGGGTGTTGGCGCCGTCGATCAGGATTTCTGCACCGAGTGCCTGTCCACCGTTGACTCGGAAACTGGTCGCGTTCTGGCGACTACCGTTGTCCGATGAGCTGACGTTACTGTCCAGGTAGATGAAGGCGAGTGGAGTGCGGCCACCAAACTCGGCCTGCACCATCAACGGCATCTCGCGTACCTGCTTTTCAGTTACGTTGGTCTGGAGAGAGGCGTTCTCGGTCTGAATAGCCGGCAGCGAGCCCTCGACGGTGACCGTCTGGTCCGCTGCGCCGACGGCAAGCTTGATATCGAGGCTCTGTACTATGCCGACGGCAATCTTGATGTTGTCGTAGCTGTTCTTTTTGAACCCTGGCGCTTCAACTGTCAGGGTCCAGGTGCTGGCTCTCAGTTCGGGCAACTGATAAGAGCCCGAAGCTGAACTGCTTGTGGTACGAGTTTCCCCTGTCGCCTGATCGACTGCTGTGATCTTGGCATTGACCACCACGGCACCGGTGCTGTCTTGCACCGTTCCGGTGATCGAGCCACGGTCGCTCTGTGCAACGGCAGTAAGGCACAGGGCAGCGAGCAGGCCCAGGAGCAGAAGCACACGGCTGCTGCGGATTTGCATTGATGTCTCCGAGGTACGGCAGTGAGATCGTCTTGTGGTGACGCGATGCATGAAGAAAAGCCCGGTGGGGCACGCACTGCATCTGGCCGAGCCGGAATCCTGAGTCACCGCCATGTAAACGTTTCCGGTCTTGGGCGAAACACATGTAAACGTTTCCGGTTTACATTTAGGAACTCAGGAAGTTACACTTCTACTTCCGTCGGGAACAGCTGTCAAGCAGAAACTCTGGTTCAGCATCCATCACCGGGAGCGACCATGAACATAAAGGCTGTCGCCGCCAAGGCAGGGGTCTCCATCGCAACCGTTTCGAGGACGATCAACGGGCGCGCGGAAGTGAGCCCTGAGACAGCCGAGAATGTCTGGCGCGCCATTCGCGTACTGGGTTATCACCCCAACAGGCAGGCACGTACGCTGGTCTCCGGTCGTAGCCATACTTTCGGGCTGATCATCTCCGATATCGCTAACCCATTCTTCCCCGAGCTGGTGAAGAGCTTTGAGGAAGCGGCACTCGCGAAGCAATACGACGTCACGGTCTCTAACACCAGTTACGACTCGCATCGACTGCGTTCGGCGGTCGAGCGCATGCTCGAGCTTCGGGTTGACGGCGTTGCCGTTATGACTTCGGAGTTCGACCCCCACATCATCAGCGAACTCTCACGGCGTGGCATCCCAATCGTTTTCCTGGATGTCGGCACGGTACGGCCCCGCATCAGCAACATCCTTGTCGATTACGAGAACGGGATTCGGCAGGCAGTGCAGCATCTGCACGCACTTGGTCACCGAAGGCTCGGATTCATCTCCGGACCACTTCGCCTGAAATCAGCAGACATGCGCCGTCGTGCTCTTGAAAAGTGCATGCGCGAATGTGGTCTGCAACGTTCCAAGAACCTGATGCGAGAGGGGAATCACTGCGTAGATGGCGGACAGCGAGCGATGGAAATCTTGCTCAAGGAGAAAGATGTTCCGACTGCGGTGCTCGCCTCCAACGACCTGACTGCCATAGGCGCACTCCGCGCTGCTTACGCGGTCGGGCTGCGTGTGCCGCAAGATGTCTCGCTGATCGGGTTTGACGACATCCAGCTGTGCGAGTTCACACAGCCGCAACTGACAACCATACGGCTATCGCGCCAGGAACTAGGCCGCTCCGCTTGCGACGCGCTCGTACGCGTTGTGGAGGGCGGTGATGCGAACGGCCACGAGTTGGGAGTCTCTACGCAATTGGTGCTGCGCGAATCCACCGCCGCTCCGAATTCGTCCGGGCGACCGTCCGGGCAGTCACGTACAGCAGTGGCGTAGCCCTCAAGCTCGGGCAATTTCTATCTGTTGCCCACGTTTTCATATTTGATTTTTCTTAACAGGACCAATTCATGAGACAAGTCTTAGCGGGTTGCTTGTTGATGGTGGCAGCCACCGCGGCCGCTGCGCAATCGCTCTATGAAATGCCAACGGGTGTCGAATCCCGCTGGGCAAGCCCTGAAAATCCCGGCGGCGAGAAGGGCCGTGCAGCGCAGGCGAATGGTGGGCGTAAAGGTGCACCAACCATCGCCATCCCGAAAGGCGAGAGCCGCGTGCTTGCCGAGGTCAAGGGGCGAAGCGGGACGGTCCGAAGGATCTGGATGACCTTGTGGGATCGCAGCCCGCGGATGCTTCGCAGCCTTCGGCTCGATATGTACTGGGACGGAGCAAAAACGCCTGCGGTCAGCGCGCCTTTGGGTGACTTCTTCGGTGTCGGACTTGGGCAGACAGCGGCATTTCAGTCCGCGCTGTTTGCCAATCCCGAGGGGCGCAGCTTCAACAGCTTCGTTCCGATGCCGTTCCGTACGGGCATGAAGATCGTGATCACTAACGAGAGCGGGAACGATGTCTCCGAACTCTTTTACGATATCGACTACACAATCGGCGACCGGCATGGGCCAAACGTTCTCTACTTCCACACGCACTGGAGACGCGAGAAGGCCACGCGCATCCAGCAGGACTACGAAATCCTTCCGCGTGTGAGCGGCCGCGGACGCTATCTCGGTACCAGCATCGGCGTGAAGGTGAATACCGGTGAATACTTCAACACGTGGTGGGGTGAGGGCGAGGTGAAGATTTACCTCGATGGCGACCGCGAGTATCCCACCATCGCCGGAACGGGCACAGAAGATTACATCGGCACAGCTTGGGGACAAGGAGTGTACGCTCACCAGTACCAGGGCTCGCCGGTCGGTGACGAAAAAGCGGGACGCTGGTCCTTCTACCGTTATCACGTCGTCGATCCCGTTTACTTCACTCGCGATGTTCGCGTAACCATGCAACAGATCGGGTATCTCGCCGAACACAGCCGCAGTCCGATTGTCGAGAACAAGCGTCGACTACTGCGCGCTGGACCGGGTCAGGTCGAACTCGACCTGACCAAGGACGGCAAGTTTGAGCGCAGTGATGACTGGTCCAGTTGCGCGTACTTCTACCTCTCGACTCCGGAGAATGGCTTGCCACCATTAGCACCCGTTAGTGAACGCGTCGCTGGCGTGGAATAGAGTTCGCGAAAGCGAGTGGATCCCGGGCATGCCAACGTCGGCATGCCCTTCGTTGTCAGCGGAACGGTTGCCGTTGCTTGCTGATCACGTCTTCAGCAACACCTTCCCCTTGGAGCGACGCGACTCGATGAACTCGTGTGCGCGGGCGACTTCCGCCAGCGGGTAGATGGCGCCAATGGGTGGAGTGATGACGCCTTCGCGATACAGTCGGAAGATGTGCTCGATCCCCGGCTGTAGGCGGTCCACTTCATCCCAGAGCAGCAGGACCTGTACGCCGGAAATCCCGCGATTCGTCGCCGTGAGGTTAAATGGGTGATAGACACCCCCGCGGACCAGGTCCACGATAATGCGGCGCCACTCGCGCGCGGCACGCAAGCTGAAGCCGGTTGGCGGCACCACTCCGGCAGCGCCTATCGTGACACAATGCCCTCCTCGGCGCAGACATCGCATACCTTTCCGCAGGCTGTAGCCGCCGAGCGAGTCGAGCACGAACTGCACGCCGCGTCCATCGGTGAGGCGCATGATAGCCCCTTCGAAATCCTCCGCAACGTAATTGATGCCGTGCTCCAGTCCGAACTGCCGTGCGAAGTCCAGCTTCTCTCCGCTGCTGGCCGTGCCATATGTGGTCAGGCCAAAGTGGCGCGCCAATTGGAGCGCGGCGATACCTACGCCCCCCGCGACAGCCTGGATAAGAATGGACTCGCCCGGGCGTACACGCATGACGTTCACGAGGCTGTGATACGCGGTGATGAACACCGCCGGCAGCGCCGCCGCATGATCGAGAGGTACATCGTCGGGCAGCGGAATAAGGCGGTCGGCCGAAGCAATCAGCGCCTCGGTGTATCCGCCGAAGCGCGTGATGGCAACAGCGCGCGTGCCCAGTGGCAGCGCAACAGCAGTTCCCTTCTCGACGATTTCGCCAGAGACCTCGAAGCCGGGGCACGCGGGCGGTCGATTGATCCACGTGTAATAGCCGCGCCGCGCGATGATATCGGCGTAATTGACACCTATATAACGCACGCGCAGCAGCACTTCGTGTGGCGCGAGCGGCCGCAGGCGTACGGCATCCCATTCGAAGACATCCGCCGAACCGTACCGACGGAAGATCATGCGCCGGAAACTTTCAGGTGCGTAGGTCAATGGCTTTTGCCCTGGTCAACGTCTCGCGAGCACTCCGGCAGTAGGACCGCCGTGTCGCATCTACTATCCGGCTGGGCGGGGCTGCTGACAAGTTCTGTTCTACAGCGCCCGCCGTTCCCGGTCTCGGTTCGCAACTCCGGTCTACTGAGCCGATTCGATTGATGCCACTGCGAAAGACGTCCCCTTAAGTTCTCCAACGAGCTTCACCTTCTTGCCCGCCAGGGGATCAAACTGCTCCTCGTTTCCGCTGAGCTCGTACACCTTTCCACTCGAAACGACAACGTACTTCGCGCCGTGCTTGATACATTCGCGAACGCAGTCCGCATTGGCTTTGCCCGGCATCATGTGTTTCTTTGTGCACATGTCATCCGTAAGAACTCCGGTCAGAGTGGTTTGAGTATTGGCCGCGCCCGCTGTCGCGACCAGCGCGAGAAGGAAGATTGCTGCAATCAGTTTCATGAAACTACGCCTCATATTGCGTTCTCCTGTAGGACTTGTTGCATTGAATCTGGTATGCCAAGAATTGCTCGATTAATGACTGCCGTGACTCGGCCATCGTGAAGGTGGACGAGTTTGCTGCCCAGGTGGGCATGGCGCTCGTTGTGTGTCACCAGGAACACTGTCTGACCGCGAAGATTGAGGTCGCGCAGCAACTGGATGACTTCGTCTCCGGTCCGGGAGTCCAGTGATCCGGTCGGTTCATCGGCGACGAGCAGCGGTGGTTCGTTGACAAGCGCACGCGCAACGGCCACACGGCCCTGTTCGCCACCAGACAGTTCGCTTGGCAACCGGTCTGCTTTCGTTGCTAAACCGACTTTTCCCAGGGCGACACGGGCAAGGCGTTTCTTCTCCCGCGAGGATATCCGCGAGGTCACGAGCGGGAGCATCACGTTCTCGAGTGCCGTCAGGTACGGCATGAGGTGATGCTGCTGGAAGACAAAACCTAGATATTCGCGCCGGAAGTCGGCCCGCTTCTCTTCAGACAGCCCGTACACGTCAATGCCATCAATGAGCACGCGTCCCCGGCTCGGGCGATTCATGGCCGCGAGCACCGTCAGCAGAGTGCTCTTGCCGGAACCGGAAGGCCCCATGAGTACCGCGAACTCGCCGGCCTCCAGCAGCAGGTGCACATCAGACAGTACAGTTGTCTCGATGCTGTCGTTCTTGTACGTCTTGGTGACGTTTTGAATTTCGATAAAGCTCACGTCGTCTCCTAGATTGCACGGATTGCTTCGCTGGGATCGAGCCGCGACGCCCTGATTGCCGGATAAAGCGAGCCAACAAAACCGATGGTCACGGACAAGAGCAGGGCCGGCGCAAACGCCTGCCGCGCTCCGCTCCACATCACTGGCGCTTCGCTGAAATAGGGCAATGCAAAATGCGTGGCGGCAATACCCCACGACCAGCCCAGGCAGGCACCCACGAAGCTGACCAGCAGAACTTCGATTGCGAACTGCTGAAGTATGTGCTGCCTTCGGAATCCCACTGCGCGAAAAACGCCGATCTCTCGCGTGCGGTCACTCACAGATCCCATCATGGTCGTGAAGATCATCAGAATGCCGATGATCAGGACAATGCCGCCCACGGCGAGTGCGAATCGCGCGACGCTCTCGACCGTCTGCTCTCGCGCACGCACCGCCTGCTGAATGGCTGAGACCTTCGCATTCGGCACGGCTGACTGGATCTGCCCAACAATGTCGTCGATCGGACAGTCCTTGCATAATGCGCTCACCTCGATCACGTCGATCCGATCGCCCAACGAAGTGACCTGCTGCACGTGTTTAAGGTCAGCAAAGATCATCCTGTCCTCTGGCCCGCCGGTGAGCTCCAGCAATCCGGTCACCTTGTGCTGCACGCCGGCAATCATCACGCGGTCACGTGTAATCGAAGCTGAAGCAGCGCGGCGATGGTGAGCATGCGGATCCGGGTCGCTTGCGGTCGGCGGAGTAGCGGCGCTCTCGACCAGCCCAAGCGACTCCGCCGCCGAACGACCGACGAGGAGTTCGTTGGGCGCACTGGGCACTTCGCCGTTAACGCGCCACCAGCGTTTAAGACGAAGCTCTTTCTTGATGTCCACACCGGCGAGGAAGGCGCGGCGTCCCTCGATCTCCACGTTGGTGATGAGCTTGGGCGCGATAACGCTGAGTCGCTGCCGATATGGAATCGACCCAACCGCCTCCACATCACGCATCGTCAGGCGCTGAATATCGAAAGCGACCTCTGACACGTTGACGCCGCCGTAGTCCAAAGACAGGTTGTCAGAGTTTGGAACAATCACGATGTTCGCACCGAAGCGATCGAGTTGGTCGCCGAGTTCCTGTCGCAGGCTACCGTTCAGCGACATCAATGCCACGATCGTGCCCACCGCGACGGCAATGCCGCAGACGAGGAACAGGGACTTCCCCTTGCGTCTATGCAGGTTCGCGATGGCGATGGATGTTATCCGCATTTCCGACTCCTAAAAGAAGATGGCGCGCTGTTCGAGTTCGGCCGCGGCGATCACAAGCGATTCGCCCTCGATACGACGCGGCAGTCCGTTCGGATTGCAACCGCCGCTGACCTCGTTGATGTCCTTCGAGGCAAAGCGCTGATTGCACTTGCGGCATACCATGTCATCTCCGTCCTGCTGGTATCCCATCTTTTCGCGATAGCAGACGTCGCATGCGTCTGCGGCTGCGCGGAATACCCCGTCAGAACTCCGGAGAGCGAAGAACCTTACCGTCTTGCCTTCAGGGGTGGTGTAGGTGAAGAACCTTGCCTCAGGACCGAGTTGTTTAAGAGGAATGCGAACAACGCCGTTCTCGGCGCGTACCTCGCCGTTTGCCATCGACGTGCCGCCGCCCAGGACGAAGTACGCTCCGCCGATCACCAGGACTGCTGCCGCAAGGAAGATGAAGAGCCGGCGCTTCTCGCGGTTGGGTTTGTTCGATGTGAATTGATCACGCTTATTAGTATTCGACATGACTACTCCTTGGCTCCATCCAGAGCCGGGATTAGAAGCTGAAAGTTAATGCGGTTATGAATGAAGGCTTCACGCATGCGTTAGGTCCTCCTGGCGTACGTTTGCAGATAGCCTGGCAATCGCGGGCTTCACCTCGCTGTGCCATTTCCAGGTAGCGAAGATCGGCGGGTAGACGATCAACTCCATGATGAATGAGGTCACGATGCCGCCGATCATCGGAGCGGCAATGCGCTTCATCACATCTGCACCTGCACCATCCGACCACATGATCGGCAGCAGACCGAACAGCATGCATGCCACGGTCATCACCTTCGGACGCAGCCGCTTCACGGCACCATGCACCACGGCCTCGCGCAGCTCATGCCAGCTGTTGAGTCTTCCCTTGTCGCGTGCGTCTTTGTATGCCAGGTCAAGGTAGAGCAGCATGAACACGGCTGTCTCGGCGTCCACTCCGAGCAGGGCGATAAGACCGACCCAGACGGCGATGCTCATGTTGTAACCGAGCCAGTAGATAAGCCACACCGCGCCAATGGCCGAGAAAGGCACCGCGAGCAGGATGATCATCGTCTTGGCCGTCGAACCTGTATTTGCGTAGAGCAGCAGGAATACGACAAACAGCGTGATGGGGAGCACGATTGTGAGCCTCTCCCGGACCCTCTGCATGTTCTCGAACTGGCCGCTCCACACGAGCTGGTATCCGGTTGGGACCTTCACCTTTTCGGCAACGACCTTGCGCGCATCCTCAACGTATCCGCCGACGTCCCGTCCGGAGACGTCAACGTACACATAGCCGCTGAGGCGTCCGTTCTCGTCGCGGATCATGCCGGGGCCGGATTTCATCGAGATCGAGGCGATCTGCCCGAGGGGTATCTGCGCGCCCGATGGAGTGGTCACCAGCACGCGCTCCAGCGACTGGATGTCGCTACGGAAATCGCGCAGATAACGCACATTGACCGGATAGCGTTCGCGGCCTTCCACCGTAGTGGTGATCGGTTCGCCGCCGACGGCGGTCATCAGCACCATCTGCGCATCGTCGATCGAAAGACCGTAACGCGCGAGTTGATCGCGCTTAAGGTCGAAGTCCAGGAAGTAGCCCCCGGTCGTGCGTTCGGCGAAAGCGCTCGTAGTCCCCGGAACATTCTTCAGCGCCTGTTCGATGTCGCGCCCGATGCGCTCGATCTCACCGAGGTCCGAGCCAAGCACTTTGACTCCGACAGGCGTACGAATGCCGGTTGTCAGCATGTCGATACGCGCCTTGATCGGCATGGTCCAGGCATTTGCGACACCGGGGAACGTAAGTGCCTCGTTCAAACCGCCGGGACCATAGATCAATTCCTCCGTCGTCTTGTGGTCAGGCCAGAAGCGACGGAAGATGTTCTGCGCCCACTCCGGCGCATGATCTGAATACCAGCGCCTTCGCTTGGGCCACTCCTGATGTGGCCTCAGCACGATGGTTGTTTCCATCATGGAATATGGCGCGGGATCGGTCGCACTCTCTGCGCGCCCAGCCTTCCCGAAGACGCGCTCGACCTCGGGGAAGCTCTTCAGCGCTTTGTCTTGTTCCTGTAGGATGCGAGTCGCTTCGCTCACCGAGATGCCGGGCAGCGTCGTCGGCATGTAGAGCAGCGTGCCCTCATCGAGCGGCGGCATGAACTCCGAGCCGAGTTTATTGAACACCGGGATAGTGGCCACCATAAGCAGCACTGCAGCCGCCATCGTCAGCCAGCGGTACTCGAGTACGAACTCGACCACAGGGTGATACAGCTTCATGAGAGGACGGCTGATTGGGTGGTTCTCTTCGCTATGGATCTTGCCGACCAGTACCGCGTTCGCCGCACGGGACAACCACCGTGGACGGAAGTTGTATTCCTTCACGTGCGTGAAGATGAGCCTCAGCGCAGGGTCAAGCGTGATGGCCAGCACGGCGGCGATGGCCATCGCGAAATTTTTGGTGAAGGCCAGCGGCTTAAACAGGCGGCCTTCTTGCGCTTCCAGTGCGAACACCGGGATGAACGAGACCGCAATAACCAGCAGCGCGAAGAAGCTGGGGCCGCCGACCTCCTTCACAGCCGAAACGATCACCTGCTTGTAATCGCCCTTCTTCCCTTCGGCCTCCCATTGCTCGAGCTTCTTGTGCGTCTGCTCAACGACCACTACAGCCGCGTCCACCATGGCTCCGATCGCCACGGCGATGCCGCCCAGCGACATGATGTTCGCCGTCATGCCTGACATCTGCATGGGGATGAACGCGAGCAGCACTGTGATTGGAATCGTGATGATCGGAATGGCGGCACTCGGGAAGTGCCACAAGAAAACAAGGATGATCAGGCTGACGATGACCAGCTCTTCGACAAGCGTGTGCTTCAAGTTGTCAATTGAGCGGTCGATCAGTTCAGATCCATCGTAGGTCGGCACGAGCTTCAGCCCGGCAGGCAGCATCGGCTGCACTTCGGTGATCTTCGCCTTCACCCGCTGGATCACCTTTTCGGCGTTCTCGCCGAAGCGCATGATGACCACTCCGCCGACCACTTCGCCACGTCCGTCGAGATCGGCGACACCCCGCCTCATCTCAGGGCCAAAAGTGACCGTTGCCAGATCCTTGACCCGCACAGGCGTGCCGGACTGCGAATTTGTCATCACGACGACGTTACGAATGTCGTCCAGCGATTTGATATAGCCCTTGCCGCGCACCATGTACTCGCGACCCGAGAATTCGACAAGGCGCGCTCCTACCTCGTTGTTCGACTTCTGGATCGCCTCGGCCACCATGTTGATGGGCAACTGATATGCGAGCAGCCGGTTGGGATCGATGTTGACCTGGTACTGGCGGACGAATCCGCCAACGGGCACCACCTCGGCGACACCGGGCACCGCTTGCAGCGCGTAGCGCAAGTACCAGTCCTGGAAGCTGCGCATCTGCTCCAGGCTGTACTGGCCGGTTTCATCGACCAGTGCGTACTGGTAAACCCAGCCAACCGCCGTCGCGTCTTTCGCCAGTTCGACATTCACCCCCTTCGGCAGTCGCGGCGTGACCGAATTCAAGTACTCGAGCGTCCGAGAACGGGCCCAGTAGATGTCCGTGCCCTCCTCGAAGACGATGTAGATATACGAGAAGCCGAAGTCGGAAAAACCTCGAATGTCTTTCACCATCGGCATTCCGAGCAACGCAGACGTGATGGGGTATGTAACCTGATCTTCGATGATGTCGGGGCTACGATCCCACTTGGCGTAAACGATCACCTGTGTATCGCTGAGATCGGGGATGGCGTCGAGCTTCGTGTTGCGCATCGAATGCCAACCGAAGACCGACGCCACTGCCACGAGCATCAGCACCATGAACTTGTGATCGGCGCTAAAGTCGATGATCTTGTTGATCACTGGGCACCTCCGGTTGCGGAGGACTTCATCCGGCTTTCAGAATCCAGCAGGAAGTTGCCAGAGCTGACGACCGACTCGCCGGGCTCCAATCCGAACTCGATGATGGTCTGCCCGTCCACCGTAGGCCCAACTGTCACTTCGCGCGGCTCGAACTTGCCGTCTTCATGAACCACGAAGACGGTCTGCATCGTTCCACTGTTGAGCACGGCTTCTTGTGGAACCACCATGTTCTTGCCGTAGTTGATATGGAGTTCGACGTCGGCGAACATGTTCGGTTTGAGCAGCAGGCCAGCATTCGGCACGTCGATACGCACCTTTGCCGTGTGCGTCTGCGGATCGAGCATCGGATAGCTGTAAGTAACCCGACCGTTGAAGTTCTTGCCGGGTACGTAACTCAGCTTGATGCTGGCTGGCTGGCCCACCTTCACGTAAGGCAGTTCGGATTCGTAGACATCGGCCGTCACCCAGACGCGCGAGAGATCGGTAACCGTGTAGATGTCCGTATCGCCAGTGACTGAAATCTGCGGATAGGCCTTGCGCTCCGTCACATAACCGGTCACAGGCGAGTAGACGGTAATCGTGCGGCTCACCTGGCCGGTTTCGTCGAGCCGCCGGATCTGCGCGTCGCTCAGGTCCCAAAGTTTCAGCCGCTGCCGCGCCGATGCAAGCAGCGACTCGGAATGGTGCGCTACCTCTTTGTAGGGCGATGCACCGAGTGACTGCTGCCCACGCTTTGCGATCAAGTACTCTTCTTGCGTGGCGACCAGGTCAGGGCTGTAGAAGGTGAACAGTGGCTGGCCCTTCTTCACCATCTGGCCCACGAAATCAACGTAGACGTCCTCAATCCAACCCGGCGTCTTTACGTGAACGTGCGCAATGCGCGTCTCGTCCGGAACAACCTGTCCCGAGGTGCGCAACGTGCGAGCGATTACCTTCTCTTCTACATGTGCCGTGCGAACGCCGAGAGCGCGCTGCCGTTCGGGAGTGACTTTGATCATCCCTTCTTCCACGCCACCCTGACCTTCGTACATGGGCACCAGGTCCATGCCGCAATCGGGTGCAATACCCGGCTTGTCGGCCTTGTAATTCGGGTGCATCGGGTCGTACCAGTAAAGGACCTTTCGGCTTTCCGCCACCGATGCGCCATGCGACTCGTGGCCGGCCGGTCGCGTAGTTTGTGTGCTCCCGGACTTCAGAAATCCACGCCCGACGAGCAGGGCTGCAATTGCTATTACGATCAGCACGGCGGCTGCGCGAACTAACATCTGAATTCGGTTCTTCATTGCTTAGCCTCCTTGCTGGCTTGGCTGAGATCGCCGGTGAGCGCCTCGATGCGCGCGAGAGCGATTGCGTAATCGGCGACTTGCCGGTAGTAGTCGAGTTGATAGCCGTGAATGGTGGAAAAGTTACTGACGACCGTCATGAAATCGACAGTGCCGACGCTGTAAGAAGATTGCGCTGACGTGAGCGCCATCTCAGCCTGCGGAACGATCGCCTTGTCATAGAGGTCCAGCATCTTCTCGGCGTTCAACGCCATGGCGTGCATCTGCTTGAGTTCGTATGCCAGCTCAAGCTTGCGCGCCTCGCGGCCCTGCTCCGCCGAAGCGACTTCGAGCTTCGCCTCTTCCACGGCTTCACGCTGCTTCGATTTGTAGAAGATCGGGATATTGACGCTGAACTGCATGCCATACATGTCCGGCATTCCGGAGCGCTGCTGGTACATGTAGCCGACCGAGAGATCGGGGATGTATTCCTTGCGTGCCATGGCTACCGCGACCTTATTGCGCTCGACCATGCTCTGCTCTCTCTGGAGCATCGGGTCGTTCGCTTCCGCGAGCGAGGCGAGTTCGGAAACGGATGGCAATGGTTGCCTGACGATGTCGGCTGCCGGAGCGAGCGCCGCGTCCACCGGCCTGGCCATCAGTGAATTAAGTCGAGCGGCGGCCGTATCTCGTTGCTGCTCGAATGCGACCGCACGCTGCAGCAACATCGAAAGCTCAACGTGCGCGCGAAGGACGTCCGCCTGCATGGATTTGCCAACCTTGTACCGGGCCTGGGAGATGTCAGCCATCTGCTCCAGCCGGGCCTTGTTGCGATTGGTGATCTCCAGCGCCTTGCTGTAATAGAAGTATTCGTAATAAGCCACTTTTGCTTCAGCGGTCAGGCGACGGAGAACAGCAGTCTGGTCAGCTTCGCTTGCGTTCACTTCCTTGCGAGCCATCTCGCGCCGCAGTTCGCGCTTGCCGCCCAGGGGCAGCATCTGCATCGCACTCACGCCGCGATAGCTGGACGGGTCCATCTCTTGCGTCTTGAAGGGGGCAGCGTCTCCCATGTATGAAACGGATAGGGTGGGATCCGGCAGCGCACCGGCCTGAACAACGCGGCGGCGCTGCGCCTCCACGATCTGCCGCGAGCTCGAAAGGGCGGGGTTGCGAGACAGTACCGCCCGAACAATGTCTTCGAGCGCCAATAGCTGCGCGCCAGCGGACACCTCACTCGGCGTTGCTGATTTCGGCTGCTGTGCGCTCGCACCAATGGCGGCGACAAGCAGGAACAACAGGTATTTGCGAATCATTAGGTCTCTCTTCTCGTTGATAGTCCGAGTGGACGCAGGGGCACACGAGGCCCATGCACGTCAGGACGCGAGAAGAGAAATCAGATTTGGAAGGTACAGAGCCGCGATTGGCGATCCGCGAGGAGAGGGGGCGAAGTATCGGTCAGCGCTAGTGCGTGGGATGCAGCTGGCGCGACGGAGTCGACAATAACCGCTACGGGTTCAACGGAGACGGCCGGCTGAACCATCGACGATTTAGGGACGGGGGATGACTTTCCGCGAGTCAACGTGCAGCACGATCCCGCTGTTGGCTCGGCCTTGAGCTCCGCCTGCTGGCCGGACTTCATTTTGGCCATCATCGGGCAGCCGGGAGGGCAGTGCATCGAGTCGTTGGATTCTGGCGCACACATGCCAACCGTCATCGCAAGCGACATCAGCGGCAGAGATAGAACCGCCGCGAAGAGGCCTGCAGAAACGAATTTGTGCCAGAACCGCATACCTCTTTATATCCTAATTCTTGAACCATGGGCTGTGACAACCGTCACAGCCTGATTTTTTGTTGGCCCTGCACAAACCCTTGATTCCGCTGGGCCCTCAACAAATACGGGGTAGCTGCTCGCCGCTCAGCATGTCCACGATCCGCTGTGTCCCGATCCGGCTCCGCATGGTGACCAGACCCGAGTGCTGCGCATCAACCCGTCCGATCACCGAAGCTTCGGTCGAATCCGCACGGAGGATTGCCAATGCGCGTTCCGATTCGGATTCGGGAACGAGAGCGATGAAACGCCCCTCGTTGGCCAAATAGAGCGGGTCGAAGCCAAGTAGCTCACAGGCTCCCGCCACGTCCTCCCGCACGGCAATTTTCGTTTCCTCTATGCCGATGTGCAGGTTGGCCGTCTCGGCGATTTCGATGAGAGTCGTTCCGAGACCACCCCGGGTCAGGTCGCGGAGGCAATGAACCTCCACGCCAGCCTCCAGCAGACGCATGACTGTTGACGCGACCGGAGCGCAGTCGCTCTCAATGGCCGATTCGAACTCCAGACCTTCGCGGACCGCCATGATCGCAATACCATGCCGTCCGATGTCGCCGCTAAGCAGAACCACATCGCCTGGACGCACGCTCACTGGCGCGATGGTCAGGCTATGCTCGATGACGCCGACCCCGGCAGTATTAATGAAAATGCCGTCGCCCTTGCCCTTGTCTACGACCTTTGTATCCCCAGTGACGAGTTGTACGCCGGCGGCTTCCGCGCTGCGCTTCAGGCTTTGTATCACCGCCCAGAGCGTCTCCATCGGCAGACCTTCTTCAAGAATGAGTCCACAGCTAAGGTAGAGCGGGCGCGCACCGCACATGGCGAGATCGTTGACCGTCCCGTTCACGGCCAGCGAACCGATGTCGCCGCCCGGGAAAAAGAGTGGGCGCACGACATAAGAATCCGTCGTGAAAGCCAGCCGTGCGTTGCCCACGCTGAACACTGCGCCATCGTGTCGCGACTCGGCGAGCGGACTCTGGAAGGCTGGCACGATCATCTTCTCGATGAGCTGATGCATCAGCTTGCCGCCGCCTCCGTGCGCGAGCGTCACGGTGGGATAGTCGCTGATCTTTATGGGACAGTTGAGCACGAATTCCTTGGGGGCCGACATGGCTAGTCCTTGCCTGCTCCGATAGCATGCGCGGTTTCGAACCGGCGATAGCGATAGTATGCGGCGCATGCGCCTTCCGACGACACCATAGGCGCACCCAGCGGCTTCTCCGGCGTGCACCTCATGCCGAACGCCGGACATTCGTGCGGCTTCTTCTGACCCTGCAACACGAGCCCTGCGATGCAGTCCGGCGACTCGGGCGCGGTGTAGTCCTCGAGTCCGAAGCGCTTCTCGGCATCGAACTCGGCATACGCCGAGCTGAGCCCGAGGCCACTCTGCGGAATTTCGCCGACGCCGCGCCACTTCCGCGCCACGACCGCGAACACCTCGCGGACGAGTTGCTGCGCGCCCGGATTGCCGTCCTTCCGCACGGAGCGCGTGTACTGGTTCTCAACCTCGTGGCGACCTTCTTCCAGTTGCGTCACGCACATCAGCAGCCCCTGGAGGATGTCGAGGGGTTCGAATCCGGTGACGATGATCGGCACCTTGTACTTCTCGGCAATCGGGAAGTATTCCTCGAATCCCATCACCGTGCAGACGTGTCCGGCAGCAAGGAACCCCTGCACGCGGCAGTTCGGGGCCGAGAGGATCGCTTCCATTGCTGGCGGGACGAGCACGTGCGATACAAGGATGGAGAAGTTTTTCACGCCGTCTCGCCGTGCCTGGTAAACGGCCATGGCATGCGCAGGCGCCGTGGTTTCAAATCCGACAGCAAAAAACACGACCTGCTTGTCTGGGTTCTCTTTCGCAATCTTCACCGCATCAAGCGGCGAGTAGAGAACACGAACGTTTCCGCCAGCGGCTTTCACCTGGAATAGGTCGCGCTCGCTGCCGGGCACGCGCAGCATGTCGCCGAACGAGCAGAAGATGACCTCGAGACGGGACGCGATGGTGATCGCCTTATCGATAAGCTCCAACGGGGTCACGCACACCGGGCACCCGGGGCCGTGAACCAGTTCGATCTCTTTTGGCAGCAGTTCGTCGATTCCGAACTTCACGATCGAATGCGTCTGGCCCCCGCAGATCTCCATAAAAGTCCATGGGCGCGTGGTGATCTTGCGGATAGCCTTGGCGTACTCGGCCGCGGCAACGGGATCACGATATTCGGACAAATACTTCACTGCTTCGGCCCTTCGTCGGCGCGCAATTCCGCAAGCTCACCGAATTCACCCATCTCTTCCAGGTAGCTGAATACGCGCTTGGCTTCTTCTTCATCGACCACGCTGATTGCCATGCCTACGTGCACGATGACATAGTTCCCGACCCTCGCCTCGGGCGTGTAGGCGAGATTGACCTCACGCACGATGCCGCCAAAGTCCACGCGCGCCGTGCGCTCGATATCAACCCCAACGGTGCTTAAGATCTTCCCTGGAATTGCAAGACACATCTATTGCTCCTTCGTCCGCTTCAGCTCCCGTGCGGCGGCCACGATTTGTCCGACGGAGATACCGCCGTCGTTGGGCGGGATGCGCTGGTGCCAATAGACACGGAACCCCGCCTCCCGCAGTTTGGCCACTGTGAGTTCAGTAAGCAATTTGTTCTGAAAGCATCCGCCCGTAAGTGCGACGCGTTCCAATCCAACCTCATCGGCCACAGCAACGGTTGCCTGAGCGAGGGTGTTGTGGAACTTGCGCGCTATCGTCGCACGAGGTACTTCGAGCGCCAGGTCGCTGATGATCTGCCGTACCATCGGCGCCCAATCGACAACGATCGGAGCGCTTCCGACGAGCGAGACTGTGTACTCCGCGTCACCCTCCGACTGCGTTGCCGCAAACTCCAGTTCGAGCGCAGCCTGGCCCTCGAAGCGTACCGTCTGCCCAATCCCGATGAGCGCCGCGACAGCGTCAAAGAGACGGCCGGCGCTGGAGGTCAGCGGCGAGTTGAGTGCGCTCGTGAGCATCGATTTCAGGACCGCGCGCTCCCCTACACTGAACGCCTGCATTGGAAGCAGGTCCTCGCGTTCGAATGCCGAGTCGCGATAGAGCTCATAAAAAAGGCCCAGTGCGACTCTACGAGGCTCGCGGACGGCTTTCTCGCCTCCAGGAAGACGGAAGGTTCGCAGGTGTGCCGCGCGCTCGAATCCGGATTCATTGACTGCGAGAAACTCGCCGCCCCAGATTGTCTCGTCTGGTCCGTAACCGCTTCCGTCCCACGCTACGCCGAGCACCGGTGCGTTGATTCCGTTCTCTGCCATGCACGCCAGTACGTGTGCGTAATGGTGCTGCACGCCAACGCGCGGAAGCGACTGCCCATTCGCGAACTCCGTGGACATGTAGTTCGGGTGGAGATCGTGCGCAATCGCCCCCGGCACGAATTCGTACAGATTCTTGAAGCTGGCGATCACGCGCTCAAACGCCTCAAAAGCTTGGGTAGTCTCCAGATCCCCGATGTGCTGACTGACGAATACTTGCGCTCCTACCGACGCCGAGATCGTGTTCTTCTGGTGCGCCCCGACTGCCAGCATGGGAGGCAACTCCGCTTCAAGCCGTACTGGCAGCGGCGCGAAGCCGCGAGCGCGACGAAGCATTAACTCGCGCCCAAGCACGATGCGGGCGATCGAGTCATCGACGTGCCGGATGATCGGGCGATCGTGCACCAGGAAGAGATCAGCAATCCCGCTCAACCGCGACAGCGCCTCGTGCTCGTCTACGCAGATCGGCTCGTCGCTCAGGTTCCCACTCGTCGCGACCAGCGGAAAATCCAACTCTGCCATGAGCAGATGGTGCAACGGCGTGTAGGGCAACATGACACCAAGGTACGGATTTCCAGGAGCGACTGATTCCGCAAGAGAACTGCTGCGAGCGACGCGCCGGCGCAGCAGCACAATGGGCGATTCGGGGGAGCGCAGCAAGCGTTCTTCCTGATCGTTCACCTCGCACGCAACCTTTACCGTATCGAGCGACGGATACATGAGCGCAAACGGCTTCTCTTCGCGGCGCTTGCGACGACGGAGTTCCGCGACTGCGGCCTCATTGTGTGCGTCCACCATCAGGTGGAAGCCGCCGAGTCCCTTCAACGCCGCGATGCGCCCTTCGCGAATGGCTGCCGCGGTCGCGAGAAGTGCGTCGTAGTGTGTCGAGAGCACCGCGCCAGAGCCATCCCAGAGTTCGAGATGTGGACCGCACTGCGGGCAGGCATTCGGTTGCGCGTGAAAACGGCGGTCGCGCGGGTCCTTGTACTCCGCCATGCACTCAGGGCACATGACGAACTTGTTCATCGATGTGGCGGAACGGTCGTAGGGAAGGCCTTCGATGATGGTGAATCTCGGACCGCAATTGGTGCAGTTCGTGAATGGATAACGGTATCGGCGGTTCGCCGGATCCAGCACGTCCCGCATGCAGTCGGGACAGGTCGCGATATCCGGCAGCACCAGGGCGCTCTTCTCGCCGCTCGTGCTCGGCCGGATCTCGAATCCGCTAAAACCCACCGGATCCGCAAAGCTCGACTCGAGACTCTGAATGAAGCTGATCGCGGGCTTCTCCTGCTCAATGCGGCGCAGGAATTCCAGGAGATGCTCGCGCGAGGACTCCACCTCAATGAAGACACCCTGGGCGGAGTTGCTGACCCACCCCAACAGGCCAATCTCGGTCGCCAACCTATATATAAAAGGACGGAACCCGACACCCTGCACTGCCCCCCGGATCACCACTTTCAGGCGCGACAATCCCTCCGCGGCTGGCGCGTCGCAGACGCCTTGTAAATGGGCCTTCTGCACCGGGTCCTTTCTGATGGACAGCGGCGGCAGGGAGCGGCTTGGCTCGTGTTCCGCCTGAAGTCAGCTGAAGGATACTCGTTACCCGTTCAGGATAGGCACGAAGCAGTGAATGACCGAGGATTGCAATCACAGCGGACCGTGATGGCTGTCACAAGAGGACTTCCCGCTTCGCCCATGCAACAGGCTTCCTGCCC
>Ga0196976_1000158_pt1 | contig 45914 bp, 43 predicted proteins | sample S3v_513CmetaG_FD_148644 | JGI IMG/M metagenome (GOLD analysis project Ga0196976, IMG submission 148644) | Soil microbial communities from Anza Borrego desert, Southern California, United States - S3+v_5-13C | ecosystem: Environmental > Terrestrial > Soil > Desert | place: USA: California... | reverse complement strand
ATGATCACACCTGCGTACAGGAAACCGGTATAAGGCGTGCCTTCCTTGTCCATGCCAGCCACGGTCGGCTTGATGATCTCGCGCATGATCTTGGCATGAAGTTCCGGCGTGATGACAGGCGCGGGGGAGTATGCGCCCATGCCGCCCGTGTTAGGGCCTTGGTCCCCATCCAGCAAGCGTTTATGGTCCTGGCTCGTGGCGAGTGGCAGGATGTTCTTGCCGTCGACCATGACGATAAAACTCGCTTCCTCACCTTCCAGGAATTCCTCGATGATCACACGTGAGCCAGCGCTGCCGAGTTTGTTGTCAGCCAGCATGTAGTCAATGGCCGCATGGGCTTCGTCTTCGTCCATGGCCACGATAACGCCCTTGCCGGCTGCCAGACCATCCGCCTTGATGACGATGGGTGCGCCTTGCTGTTTGACATACTCATGGGCTGAAGCGGCATCAGTAAACGTGGCATAAGCTGCAGTCGGGATGTTGTGGCGCACCATGAAGGCCTTGGCGAAATCCTTGGAGCTTTCGAGCTGCGCGGCGTCCTTGTAAGGGCCGAAAATACGTAGCTTGGCGGCGCGGAAGGTATCGACAATACCTTGAGAGAGCGGCGCTTCAGGGCCGACGACGGTAAGGTAGATCTCTTCATTCCTGGCGAATTCCACCAGCTCGGCGATGTCCGTGATCGGCACATTCACCATATCTTGGTCGAGCGCAGTACCGCCATTGCCTGGTGCCACATAAACACGGCTAATCTTGGAGTTCTGCTTGATTTTCCAGGCGATGGCGTGTTCTCTTCCGCCGGAACCTATCACAAGAATTTTCATCGGTTAAAACCCTGAATAATCGTCGCGAGCGGCTTGATAGAAAAGGCCGCACAGCGAATGACGAGACATACCATACTGGTAGGCCAGGAATGAGCGAGCATGTGACGCAGTATATGAGACGCGCAGCAGATGAGTCATGGCTTTAGTGGCGGAAGTGTCGGATGCCAGTGAATACCATCGCCAGCCCATGTTCGTCTGCCGCAGCGATCACTTCCTCATCACGCATGCTACCGCCGGGCTGAATGACACAGCGCGCACCAGCCTCAGCGAGTACATCCACGCCATCACGGAACGGGAAAAAAGCGTCGGAGGCGACAACCGAATCCTTGAGCGAGAGGCCCGCGTTCTGGGCCTTGATCGCCGCGATGCGCGTGCTGTCCACACGGCTCATCTGACCTGCGCCCACACCCAGGGTCATGCCATTGCCGCAAAATACAATGGCGTTGGATTTGACGTATTTGGCCACACGCCAGGCAAACAACAAATCGTCCAGTTGTTCAGGCGTAGGTTGCTGCTTGGTGACGATACGCAAATCGCTGTGGCTGATTTCATGGTTGTCTGCGGTTTGGATCAGAATGCCCGAGCCCACGCGTTTGATGTCATGCGAATTACGTCCCTTGTGCCAGGCTGTGTCACCACCAAGGGGTAGGGCAATCTTCAGCACGCGCACATTGGCTTTGGCCTTGAAAATGGCTAGCGCAGCTTCAGAGAAATCAGGGGCTATCAGCACCTCTACGAATTGTTTGGACACAGCTTCTGCGGTGGCCTCATCGATGGGGCGGTTGAAAGCAATGATGCCGCCGAAAGCTGAGGTGGGATCGGTCTGGAAGGCCTTGCTGTAGGCTGCTAACGTCGTGTTTCCCAGTGCAACACCACACGGATTAGCGTGTTTGACGATTACGCAGGCTGTGGTATCGAAACTCTTCACAGCTTCCCATGCTGCGTCGGCATCTGCGATGTTGTTGTAGGACAATTCCTTGCCCTGCAGCTGCTCGGCTGAGACCAAGGATCCCGGCGCGGGATACAGATCCCGATAAAACGCGGCCTGCTGGTGGGGATTTTCGCCATAGCGCAAGTCCTGCAACTTGACGAAACGACCATTGGTCTGGCCGGGGAAGGGGTTACGCGTATTGTCGGTGTTGAAGGAAGACAGATAATCGCTGATGGCCGCGTCATAGTTGCTGATGCGGTTAAAGGCGGCGACTGACAACGCAAAACGGGTGGCCTGACTGGTAGCGCCGCCCGTGCTCTGCATTTCGCCCAGCACGCTGGCGTACTGAGAAGCATCGGTCAAAACGGTCACGTCTTTCCAGTTCTTGGCAGCCGAACGCACCATGGCTGGGCCGCCAATATCAATATTCTCGATGGCCTCCTCCAGCGTGCAGTCAGTTTTAGCCACTGTTGCTTCGAACGGATAAAGATTCACCACCAGCATGTCGATGGGCGGAATGCCAGCCTGCTGCATGGCTGCCACATGCTCGGGCACATCACGACGACCCAGCAGGCCACCGTGCACTTTGGGATGCAGCGTTTTAACCCGGCCATCCAGCATTTCGGGGAAGCCGGTGTAATCACTCACCTCGACCACAGGAATATTGTTGTCGCGCAGCAGCTTGGCGGTACCGCCGGTGGAAAGAAGCTCAACCCCAAACCCATGCAGGGCCTGCGCCAGTTCGAGGATGCCTTGTTTGTCGGAAACGCTTAAGAGTGCTCTTTTGATGATAGCCATGGTTTATTGCACAACTGCTTTGTGCCTAGAATAGAATGGATTACTGGAGGTTGTACTGCTTGAGTTTTTTGCGCAATGTATTGCGGTTGAGTCCCAGGATCTGCGCTGCCTTGCTCTGGTTGCCCCCGGCTCGATTGAGGACATATTCCAGCAGCGGCCGTTCGACACATTGCAATAACATGTCATAGACGGCATGCGGCGGCTGGCCATCCAGGTCCTTGAAGTATTCGTCGAGGGCGTTCTTGACGCAGGCTGCAAGGTCCTGGTTGCTCATTATGCCGCCAATGCCTCAGTAAGATCTCCAGCCTCCTCTGCATATTGCAGACGGGTACTCTGCTGTTGCAGCTGGCTGAAAAATGCGTTGATGGCGTCGAGCTGTTCTTCAATGCTCTGCAGCTGATTCATGCTGTGCCGGAAATTGGCCGAGCCTGCCAGGCCCTTGGTGTACCAGGAAATATGCTTGCGCGCGACACGCACGCCCGTCTCCACGCCATAGAATTGATAAAGGTCATGCAGGTGTTCCAGCATGACGCGATGAATCTCGATCACCTCTGGCGGTGGCAGATGGGTGCCGGTTTCGAGGAAATGCTCGATCTCGCGGAATATCCAGGGTCGACCTTGCGCCGCACGACCGATCATGACCGCGTCAGCTTTGGTGTAATCTAGAACGTATTTGGCTTTTTCCGGCGTGGTGATGTCGCCATTGGCAATGAGCGGGATATTGATCGCCTGCTTGACGGCAGCGATGGTGTCGTATTCCGCTTCGCCCATGTAGGCACAGGCACGTGTGCGGCCATGCATGGCAAGCGCCTGTACACCGATATCTTCAGCCATCCTGGCAACAGCGATGGCATTGCGATTCTGCTTGTCCCAACCGGTGCGGATCTTAAGTGTGACGGGCACATTCACCGCATTCACCACGGCTTTGAGGATCTGCGCCACAAGCGGCTCGTCCTTGAGCAACGCCGAACCCGCCATGACGTTGCAGACTTTCTTGGCCGGACAGCCCATGTTGATATCGATGATCTGTGCGCCGTTGTCCACATTGTATTTGGCTGCTTCGGCCATCATCTTGGGGTCGGCACCGGCTATCTGCACCGAGATCGGGTTGACTTCACCCTCATGATTGGCGCGACGCAGGGTTTTGGCGCTGCCATAAAGCAGGGAGTTCGACGTCACCATTTCGCTAACGGCCATGCCCGCACCCATCTTCTTGCAGAGTTGGCGGAAAGGCCGGTCAGTCACTCCCGCCATGGGGGCAACGACAAGATTGTTCTTCAGTTTGTAAGGGCCGATTTGCACGCTATTGGATGCCGGAATGCATTTGAAAATCCGAGCTGGCTATTCTATATGCAAACGGCCTGACTCGGAACAGCCCGAGCCCCGGTAGGGTTAATTATTCCGTGGGCTGTCGGGTTCTCGCCACTCATAACCGGTATCAACAATGTAGCTACGAATTTCGGCCATGGCTTGAGTGACATGCAGCGGATCCCCCTTGAGACCGAGCTCTATGGTTCTGCGCTTGTCCAGCTGGGGCAGGCAGAACAGCTTGGCCTGCGGAAAGCGCTGCACGATATCCTGCATGAGGTCGAGCAGCTGGCTCTCGCCCGCGTCGAACACCAGGATGGATTGCTCAATGCTGGGTTGTCGATGGTGCAGGTAGGGGTAGTGCTGATCCAGCACCCATTCCAGCATGGGCCATGCCATTTCAGGAAAACCCGGCAGGAAGTGATGTTGGCTTAGTGTAAATCCCGGAACGCGGTTGATGGGGTTGGGTATGAGTTGTGCGCCAACCGGAAAATCGGCCATGAGTACGCGCTTGGGATAAGCGCGTTCCCCATACTGCGCTTCGATTTCGGCCACTGCGTCGGCATGCCGTGCTATGGGCACCCCCGCTGCAGCCGCAGCACACTGTCGGGTATGATCGTCTGGTGTGGCGCCGATGCCGCCAAAGCAGAAGACGATATCGTCATTGGCCATGCTTGCCTTCAGCCCTGCGGTGATGCGAGTGGGATCGTCGCCCAGATACTGGCACCAAGCTAGGCTCAGGCCACGCGCCGCCAGAATATTGATGACCTGTGCGAAGTGTTTGTCCTGCCGTTTGCCAGAGATGATTTCGTCGCCAATGATGAAGGCGCCAAATGCCTGGGCCATGATCAGTGCGCCTTTTCCCAGTTGGGACCCGAGCCGATTTCCACCAGCAGCGGTACGTCGAGCTTTGCTACATTGCCCATGAGTCCGGGTAATTGTTCCTTGACCAATGCCAGCTCCGATTCAGGCACTTCCAGCACCAGTTCATCATGGACTTGCATGATCATGCGTGTTTTGAGCTGTTCGGTATTGAGCCAACCATGCACGGCAATCATCGCCAGTTTGATGAGGTCGGCAGCCGTGCCCTGCATGGGCGCGTTGATCGCCGCACGCTCCGCACCTTGGCGGCGCATGCCGTTGGGACTGTTGATTTCCGGTACCCACAAGCGGCGGCCGAAGATGGTTTCGACATAACCTTGCTGTTTGGCGAGCTCGCGCGTGTTCTGCATGTACTCCCGCACCCCGGGGTAACGCGAGAAATACCTTTCCATGTAGGTTTGCGCTGCAGAACGATCAACGCCCAGCTGGCTCGCAAGACCAAACGCCGACATGCCGTAGATCAGGCCGAAATTGATCACCTTGGCATAACGCCGTTGTTCGTTGGTCACGACGTCGCGTTCGCAGCCAAAAACTTCCGCCGCGGTGGCGCGGTGAATATCCTCCCCAGCGGCAAAGGCATTGAGCAGGCCTTCATCATGCGACAAATGCGCCATGATGCGCAGCTCAATCTGCGAATAGTCCGCTGACACAATAACGCTGCCTTCAGGCGCGATAAAGGCCTCACGGATGCGGCGGCCTTCTGCCGTACGGATGGGTATGTTCTGCAGATTGGGGTCCGCGCTGGCGAGACGACCCGTGACCGCCACCGCCTGGTTGTAGCAGGTGTGCACGCGACCGGTCCTGTCATTGATCATGCGCGGCAGCTTGTCGGTATAGGTGGACTTGAGCTTGGTCAGCCCACGGTACTCCAGCAGCAGCTTGGGCAATGGGTGGTCCAGCGCTAGCTCCTGCAGCACGTCTTCATCAGTGGAAGGCGTGCCGGACGGCGTTTTCTTGAGTGGCTTGATACCGAGCTTGCCAAATAAAATTTCTTGTAACTGCTTGGGTGAACTGAGGTTGAACCGCTGGTTCGCAAGATCGTAAGCCTGTTCTTCCAGCATTACCATCTTTTGCGCGATTTCGTGGCTTTGCGCATTAAGCATGGCCTTGTTGATCAATACGCCCTGGCGCTCGATGGCATAGAGAATCTCCAACAGCGGCATTTCCAGCTTTCGGTAGATATGCAGCAGCTTGGGATCGGTCTCCACCTGTGGATAGAGGTTGCGGTGCAGCTGCAGCGTGATATCCGCGTCTTCCGCCGCGTAGTCTGCAGCCTGCTCGATGGCAACCTGGTCAAAGCACACCTGCTTGGCGCCTTTGCCAGCGACTTCCTCGTAGGTGATAGTGTCGAGGTCCAGATGCCTTCGGGCAAGATCATCCATGTTGTGCGAGCGGTGGCTTTCCAGCACATAGGATTGCAGCAGGGTGTCGTGTTCGATACCCTGGAGATCGATGCCTTCATTGGCGAAGACGTGTTTGTCGTATTTGAGGTTCTGCCCGACCTTCTTGATCGAAGAGTCTTCCAGCAGCGGTTTCAGCTTGTCCAGCGTCGTTTTGAAATCCAGTTGTTGAGGCGCACCCGCATAGGTGTGCATCAGCGGCAAGTAGGCTGCTTCGTCTGGTGTGATTGCAAATGAGATGCCGACGAGCCGCGCCTGCATGGTTTCGATGCAGGTGGTTTCCGTATCCAGGCAGATGAGATCGGCTGTCTTGAGCCTCTCCATCCAACGCTGCAGTGCGTCCTCGGTTAAGATGGTTTCGTATTGCCGGTTCGCTGAAATTTTCTTGCCTGCACCAGCCGGCCGTTCGGCCGGAGCATCCCATAGCAGACCCATCTGGCCCAGCGGTAGCGGGGCTTCGGCAGGTTTGTCAGAAGGGGCGGGCTGATCGAGCTCACGTTTCCAAGTCTTGAAATCGAAACGGTCAAACAGTTCGGCTAGTTTTGTTTTGTCCTGCGGTTTGATGGCAAGATGCGCCCATTCGTCGGGCAGACCGACATCGCAGCGTATGGTGATCAACTTGCGTGCTGTGGGTAGCCACGGTAGCGCCTTGCGCAGGTTTTCGCCCACGGCCCCGCCGATCTTGTCGGCATTGGCGATGATGTTGTCGAGTGAGCCGTATTCCAGCAGCCACTTGACCGCAGTCTTAGGACCGACCTTGTCAACGCCCGGCACATTGTCTACGCTGTCGCCGATTAAGGTCAGGTAGTCCACGATGAGCCTTGGCGGAATGCCGAATTTTGCTTCGACGCCGGCTATGTCTAGTATCTCGTCACCTTTCCTAAAGGCGTTGGGCATGGTATTGACCAAGGTCACCTGTTCATTGACCAGTTGCGCCATGTCCTTGTCGCCGGTGGAAATGATGACGCGCATGCCTTCTTTTTCTGCTTGCTTGGCCAGGCAGCCGATGACGTCGTCAGCTTCCACACCGTCCACACAAAGCAGCGGCCAGCCCATTGCCGTAATCGCTTCATGCAGCGGTGCGATCTGCCTGGATAAATCATCCGGCATGGAAGGACGGTTAGCTTTGTACTCCGTATAGATCTCGTCGCGGAAGGTTTTGCCTTTGGCATCGAAAACGCAGGCGCTATAATCGGCTTGATAGTCCTTGTGCAGCTTGCGCAGCATGTTGATGACACCGTAGATGGCTCCGGTCGGCTCATTCAGCCGGTTCCGCAGGTCCGGCATGGCGTGAAACGCACGGTAGAGATAAGAAGAACCGTCTACTAATAACAATGTTTTCATCTTTGGCTGGATATCCAGTGAATAACTAAAGGCAACATTAATGACCACTACCAAGCTTCCGAAAATCACCGACCCCGAACTGCGGGCCAAGGCAGACCCATCGCGCGAATCCTGGCATGCTTTTGAGATTATGGCAGAATTCGTCTATGCCACGGAACGGCTGCAAGGCATCACGCCTGCGGTCTCTATCTTCGGCAGCGCTCGCATCCTGCCGGACAATCCCTACTATAAAAAAACGGAAGAAATCGCGCGTCAATTGTCTGATGCCGGCTTCAGTGTCATCTCAGGCGGCGGTCCTGGCATCATGGAGGCCGCCAACAAAGGTGCCTTCCATGGCAAATCACCGAGTGTTGGGCTCAACATCGAGCTGCCGCACGAGCAGAGCGGCAATGAATATCAGGACATCAGCCAGAACTTCCAGCATTTCTACATGCGCAAGGTGATGTTTGTGAAGAACGCCTCGGCCTATGTCATTATGCCCGGAGGCTTTGGCACGCTGGATGAGCTCATGGAAGTGCTGACGCTGCTGCAGACAGGCAAGACGCGACGCATTCCGATTATCCTGGTGGAAGAAGCTTTCTGGCGTCCCCTGCTGGAGTGGTTCAAGAACACGCTGGTGACCGAGGGCATGATCAGCGCCAAGGATCTCGATCTCATGCAGGTGATTGATGAGCCCAAGCAGGTCGTGGAAGCGATCTTCAAGCATTATGAGACGCGCGGTTTCGAGCCGTCACCTATCGAACGCCAGATCCAGTTTTACCTGTAGCGATTTTTCCCGGCGCTAGGGGCTTTTTGCTAGAATTCGGGCGTAAATACTTTTTCCATACTGAGGTCACCATGCGCCTTTCCCGTATTTTGTTGGTTGCAGCTCTTGTCCTGCCCATGTCCGTATTGGCGCAAGACCCGCCCGAGCTGGAGCCATTACCAGAGCCACCGCCACCGCCTCCGGGATTGCAGGAGGAGGATCCCGCGGCTGAACCCGAGATCACGATTATTAAGCGCGGTCAGGATACGGTTGAGGAATACCGTATCAACGGCGAGCTCTACATGATGAAGATCACACCTACGCATGGCGTGCCTTATTACCTCATGAAGGAAGACCAGGATAGCGGTTGGTCCAGGCTTGATGGCCCCACGCCACCACTGGTTATCCCCAAATGGGTTCTGTTTAATTTCTGATCTGGAGAGGGCGCAAGCCCTCTTCAAGTTTTAGTTTCCGCCCTCTATGTCCGTATTTACGACCGTCACAACTGAACAACTCAGCCAATGGCTGCGGGCTTATCCATTAGGCGAGCTGCTGGATTTGCAGGGTATTGCCTCGGGTATTACCAATACCAACTATTTTGTGACTACGACTACTGGGCGGTATGTGCTCACGTTGTTCGAGAAAAATTCGGCAGAAGAGCTGCCGTATTTCCTTGGCCTGATGGGCTACCTGGCGGAACGCGGCATTCCCTGCCCGCGTCCGGTGCTTAACTATGACGGTGAGAATCTCAGCGAGCTCAACGGCAAGCCAGCAGCCCTCGTAAGCTGTCTGCGCGGCCATTCCATCGATACTGCAACCACTGAGCATTGCGCTGAAGTGGGCCGTACACTGGCCGAAATGCATCTGGCAGGGCGCTCTTTCCCGGCTTACATGGAAAATCCACGCGGCGAAGCCTGGCGCAAGGAAACCGCCGCCCGTGTCATGCATCTTCTTGACGCCCAAGATCGGGTCATGTTGCAGGATGAGCTGGCATTTGAAGCTGGGCTCGCGCTGGAAGATCTACCGTATGGCGTCATCCATGCTGACCTGTTCCGCGACAATGTGCTATTCGAAGATGATCTTCTGGGTGGCGTGATCGATTTCTACTACGCCTGCAATGATTTGCTGTTGTATGACGTTGCCATTGCTGCCAATGACTGGTGCAGCGCGGAGGACGGCGAACTTGATGAGGGCCGCTTGCGCGTATTACTGCAGGCTTACCATGTCATACGACCCTTCACGGAAGCAGAACATGCGGCATGGACTGGATTGCTACGCATCGCGGCACTACGCTTCTGGCTGTCGCGTTTGTATGACCTGCATTTTCCGCAGGAGGGCGAAATCATTCATGCCAAGGACCCGAATTTCTTCCGGCAGATCCTGCAGAAGCGGATTGCACGTCAGGACATGATTGCGGGAATATGGGTAGAGCATCATCACCATGGTTGATCTAATGGAAAGGCTGTCGAATGGATAAGGGGAATGGGATGAACATGCCGGTACTGCAAGCACGTCAGGTAAGCGCCAGAAGAGGATGGTACTGGCTCGTTGAGGGTTTTGCCCTGTTCCGCCGCGACCCCCTGATCTGGATCGCGCTGTTTTCCGCCTACCTGCTGATCGGTATGGTGTTGTCCATGGTGCCTATTGTGGGGCCCATTCTGCTGAACCTGCTGGCCCCGGTATTTGTCGCGGGCTTCATGGTCGGTTGCCGGGTAGTCGACGAAGGCGGCGCATTGGAGATTGGCCATCTGTTTGCCGGTTTCCGCCAACATGCCGCGCAGCTTGTTACGATTGGCGGCATTTACATGGTCGGCATTATCCTCATTGTGGGCATCATGTTTGCCGGTACTGATCAGGCAACTTTACAGGCCATACTTTCCGGTGAGCGCATAAGCCCGGAAGCAAACCGAGCCATGGGTCAAGGCTTTATACTGACCTCGTTGTTAGGGCTGCTACTGCTCGTACCGCTGATCATGGCCTACTGGTTTGCGCCGGTGCTTGCAGCCTTTCACGGTGTGCCAGGTTTCGCCGCCATGAAGCAAAGCTTTTTTGCCTGCCTGAAGAATGTCGGCCCCTTCATGGTGTATGGCGTGATCTCCATGGTCCTGCTGGTGCTCGCGGCTATTCCGTTTGGCCTGGGTCTGCTGGTCATGATTCCCACCATGATCGCCTCGCTCTACATCAGTTACAAGGATGTGTTTGCAGCCAGTCTGGCGACGCAGGAGCCCGTTGTCGTTGAAGACTAGCGGTTAAACCTTTTCAAGCTTGGCGTATTCCAGCGCCAGCCATTTGAGACCGGCATTGCCGAAATTGACCTGTACCCGCATGTCATTGGCATTGCCCTCATAGCTCACCACCACGCCCTGGCCGAACTTGCTGTGCATCACGCTTTGGCCGATCTTCCACGGGAGTGCGTTGCCCTGGCTCATGCTCTGGCGGATAGCGGGCTGCGGCGCGTTGACTGCGGTAGGCCGAGCATTCAGGCGTTTGAGTAGGTCTTCCGGGATCTCGTCCAGGAAACGCGATGAGATGCCATAGCGCACCTGGCCGTGCAGCATGCGGCTTTGCGCGTGGCTCAGGTAGAGCCGCTGCCGCGCTCGTGTGACTGCCACATACATGAGCCGGCGCTCTTCCTCCAGGCCGTGCGCTTCGTACAGGCTCTGCTCGTGCGGAAACAGGCCTTCTTCCAGGCCGCTGATGAACACCACCTTGAATTCCAGGCCTTTGGCGGCGTGTACCGTCATCAGCTGCAATGCATCACGGCCAGCATCTGCCTGGTGCTCGCCCGCCTCCAGGCTGGCAAAACTCAGGAATTCGGTGAGTCCACTTTCGTCGTTTTCATTGATGAAGGCGACGGCCGCATTGATGAGTTCGTCGAGGTTGGCGATGCGGTCTTCGCCCTCCTTTTCGGTCTGGTAATGCTGGCGCAAGCCGGACAGCGTTGTCGCCAGTTCGGCCAGTTCAGGCAGACTCAAACCCGTGGCTTCATCCTGCAGTTGTCGGATCAGCCCTACAAACCCTTCCAGACCACGGCCGGGTTGTACCTTGTCACCCGTTTTGAGCAGGGCGGCTTTCCACAGGCTGCAGTCCTGGGCGCGAGCAATTTCCTGCAGCTGCTCCAGGCTGCGGGCCCCGATGCCCCGCGTGGGGAAATTGATGACGCGCAGCAGTGCTGTATCGTCATCCGGATTGGCGATCAGGCGCAAATAGGCCAGCGCATGCTTGATCTCGGCGCGCTCGAAGAAGCGCAGCCCCCCATACACCCGGTAAGGCAGCCCAGAGGAAAACAATGCATGTTCCAGCACGCGGGATTGCGCATTGGAGCGGTAGAGCAGTGCAATCTCGTCGAGGGCTGTGCCTTCGGCGTGCAGCATCTTGATTTCCTCAACGATGAAGTTGGCTTCGTCGATATCGTTATAGCCCTGGTAGACGCGTACTGGTTCTCCCTTGCCGGCTGCGGTCCATAAGTTCTTGCCCAGGCGGTTCCGGTTATGCGTGATGATGGCGTTGGCGGCATCGAGGATATTGCTGTGCGAGCGGTAATTCTGCTCCAGCTTGACTACATGGCTGATGTTGAAGTCTTGCTCGAAATCTCGCATGTTGCCCACGCGCGCGCCGCGGAAGGAGTAGATGGACTGGTCGTCGTCCCCCACGGCAAAAATGCAGTTACCTTCCCCCGCAAACAGCTTGAGCCACAGATATTGTAGGCGGTTGGTGTCCTGGAATTCGTCCACCAGGATGTAGCGAAAACGGCTCTGATAATGGCTGCGGATATGCGCGTGGCGGCTCAGCAGCTCATAGGAGCGCAACAGCAGCTCAGCAAAATCAGCGACGCCATCGCGCTGGCATTGCTTATCATATTCATCGAAGACTTCGCGCAGTCTCTGCGAGTGCGCATCATAGGCGTCAACCGCATGTGCGCGCAGACCTTCTTCCTTGCACCCATTGATATAGCCTTGTATTTCGCGCGCCGGGAACTTTTCATCATCCACGTTCATGACTTTCATCAGCCGCTTGATCAAGGAAAGCTGGTCGGCGCTGTCAAGGATCTGAAAGGTTGCCGGCAGCTGGGCTTCGCGGTGATGCGCACGCAGCAAGCGGTTGCACAGCCCATGGAAAGTGCCGACCCACATGCCCCGCGTGTTGATGGGCAGCATGGCGGACAGCCTTGACAGCATTTCTTTGGCCGCCTTGTTGGTGAAGGTGACGGCTAGCACGCCTTGCGGTGAAACCTGGCCGGTCTGGATCAGCCAGGCAATGCGCGTCGTCAGTACGCGAGTCTTGCCGCTGCCGGCACCTGCAAGAATCAGCGCCGACTGGTGAGGGAGAGTGACGGCTTCGAGCTGCTTATTGTTGAGACCGGAAAGGAGATTGCTGGAGACATGTTCATTCATGGTTGGATTTTATCGCAGCCATCGGTGTAAAGGTGATGGGAACGGTAATGCCGGAGAATTTACTAAGCGAAGAGTGTTTGCGCGGTAGCCGCCTTTTTGATGCTCCTCGTTTTGAAACCAAGCGGGAACTCATAGGTGGGAGCTGGGTCTCAATCTTATGACGACATTATCGTCTCCCGCTTCTCCTCCCTGAGCGGGAAGCCTTATGCTATGAGGCTGTAACTTATCCCCGGCTTTGCTCCCCTTTAGCCGGGGATTTTTTTCGCCTGCATCAGTGATGGGACCCTGCAACTGTCAGCGGCACAGCAGAGAGGCCTGTGCTACTTCTAAGGCCCCAGTCTTTTTTTTCCCGCAGGGTTTTTTCCAGCTGCAGCGGCGGCAGGGCTTCACTGAAGAAATAGCCCTGCATCTCATCGCACTCTAGTTCTTCCAGGAAACGGATTTCATCGAGGGAAGTGACGCCTTCAGCGATCACTTTGAGCTGCATATTGTGCGCAAGGGCAATGGTGGCAGAAACGATAGCTGCGTCATCGCGGTCTTCAAGGATGTCATGGATGAAGGATTTGTCGATTTTCAGCGTATCCACCGGCAGCCGCTTGAGGTGTGTGAGGGATGAGTAACCGATGCCGAAGTCGTCGATGGAAATAGATACGCCGATAGCGCGGATGGCATGCAGTATTCCCAGTGTGCTTTCCATGTTCTGCACCAGACTGGTTTCGGTAATTTCCAGCTCAAGGTATTGCGGGTCAAGCCCGGTTTTATCAAGGACTTCCTGCAGCTTGTCCTTGATGGAAGCAGAACCCAGTTGCTGTGCAGATAGATTGACAGCCATCATGATCGGCGGCAGGCCGGCATCCTGCCAGGCCTTATTTTGCGAGCATGCCGTTTCCAGCACCCAATTGCCCAGCTCGTGAATCAGGCCAATTTCTTCAGCCAGTGGAATAAAGTCGATTGGGTAGATCAGGCCCCGTTCCGGGTTGTTCCAGCGGATCAGTGCTTCGACGCCGACAATCTTGCGGTCATGTGTGCGTACACGCGGCTGATAGTGCATCACGAATTCATTGTTTGCGAGTGCCTTGCGCAAGGCGTTCTCGGTCAGCAGCCGCTCAAGAATCTTGATGTTCATGTAAGGGTCGTAGAAGCGGAACGAGCCGGATCCCATTTCCTTGGCCTGGTACATGGCAAGATCGGCATGTTTGAGCAGGGTGGTGACATTTTCGCCATCCTTAGGATAAACGCTGCCGCCGATACTGGTTGTGACGCTAAGCTCATGGCCATCAAGGTAGATGGTGGCTGAAGTGTTGTGCAGGATAGCCTCCGATATTCTGGCCATCTCTTCGATGTCGTGGATATTCTCCATGACAATCACAAATTCGTCCCCGCCCAGCCGGGCGACGGTATCGCCTTCACGTACCGACCTTGTCAGTCGTTTGGCGATTTCTTCCAGCAGCATGTCGCCCCTGTCATGCCCAAGGCTGTCATTGATCTGCTTGAAGCGGTTGAGGTCCATGAATAGCACACCGGTCTGCGTGCCATCCCGGCGCGAGCAGGTGATGGCGTGCTCCAGCCTGTCATACAGAGAATAACGGTTGAGCAGGCCGGTCAGCGGGTCGTGTGTGGCCAAATGTTCGATTTGACGTTGATACAACCGGGCCTGGGTAATGTCGCGCGCGATGCCATGCACACCGATGATTTGGCCGTTCACTACCCATGGCAGGTAGGCCGCCTCCAATTCAAGGATGTCTCCATTCTTGCGCCTGACCCTGGCCTTGAATTTCTGCGGCGTGCCTTTCTTTGCTTCCTCGAAGTAGCGATTGACGTCATCTGACTGTTCCGGCAAGACCAGGGAGGAGACGGAAGTGGTCTGCAACTCTTGCGCGCTGTAACCCAGCATGTTTTCCAGGGCTTTGTTCGCGGAAATGAATTTCCCCGTGAGATCGCGGATGAAAATACCATCCGGATGATGCTCGAATAAGGATTTGAAGCGTTGTTCGCTTTCCATGAGCTGGAACTGTGAGGCACGGAATTTATACTGCCGGGCACGGCCGCGCAAGGCGGCCTTAACCGCGCTAACAAAAGTGGTGGTGCGCACCGGCCGTTCCAGCGGCGTGACCTTGCCGAGTTTCGGCAGGACTTGTTTGAGTTGCGGCGTATCGGCACCATGCAAAGTGAGGATAAGTATCGGTATATCCGACCAGTCGGGCTGGTGGTTAAGATAGTTTTCTAGCCTTGCTACGGTGTCCTCGGTAAGGACTTCTTCTACAGCCAGGATCGCAGCAGCCCCTTCATCTAGCTTGTGCATGAGGTCATCGGTGTTGGCGCATAAGGTGCAGTCTATGCCAGCTTGGCCCAGCACTTTTGATGCCATTTCACTATCCTTCAGTGTGATGGCCAAGACCAGCAACCGGCGCTCGATGGCCGGGATTATGGGATCGAATAGCGCTGCGATGTCAGGCTTCATCCAACTGCTTGCCCTCAAATGTGGGGACGCCCGTTAATACACCATGGAAGTCTCGCAGCGAATTACCAACGCGTATCCCCTGCCCTGTAATCGTGAACTCCCTGATGGTGCGTTCATGGGAACCCGCCCGCTTCTTGAAGACGGAAATGGCCTGGCGGACTTCACCGTGGAACTCGAAGTGGCGGATCAGGATCACGTTATCGGCCAGATAGCTCGTTTCCCCCGCTGAGCTCATGATGTTACCGATCATGCCGCTATGCACACCGACCAGGATGGTGATGACGCCCTTCTGTCCTAAATAAGTCAGCAGTTCATGCAGGTGAACAGCCAGGTAATGCTCGTTAGGCATGGCATTCATGTAGCCGTTAAGACTATCGATGACGACAATCTTGGTTTCGTTTTTCTCTACTGCGCTGCACACCCTGTGGGTGAATTGTCCGGGTGACATTTCTGCCGGATCGATCTGCTGGATGATGAGATTGCCTTTTTCGAGGGGCGTCAGCAGGTCTATGTTGATTGACTTGGTGCGATTGACCAGCAGGGTGGCTGCTTCCTCGAAGATGAACATAGCCGCATTCTGGCCACGCGCAATGGCGGCAGACACAAACTGGGCAGCGAGGGAAGATTTGCCGGTGCCTGGCGCCCCTGAAATGATCGTGCTGGTGCCTTCTTCAAGGCCACCGCCTAGCAAACTGTCCAGCCGGTCCAGGCCGCTGCTCAGTTGGCGCATCGTCTTGGACTGGGCGCGTGTCGTGGATGGGATGAGTCTGGGGAAGACAACCAAGCCGCCCTTTTCGATCACATAATCATGGGCACCACCGCGGAACTGGACACCGCGCAGCTTGATCACGCGCAAGTGGCGTTTTTCGCTGCCATACTCTTGTTGTACCTGTTCCAGTGCGATCACACCATGCGCAATACTGCGGATCTGCATATCATGCATGTCAGGCCTGTCGTCCAGCATAAGCACGGTACAGTTCCGCCTTGCGAAGAACTGCTTGTAGGCCAGTACTTGTCGGCGGTAACGCAAGGCATTGCTGGCTAATAACCGCAGTTCGGACAGCGAGTCGATGACGATGCGCGACGGCTTGAACTTTTCGACAACAGAAGAGATATCGCGTGTGGTATCCCCTAGCTCGACTTCGGAGGGATGGAATAAGGTGTGCTGTTGGGCAGGATCTAGCAGATCTTCTGAAGGAATGACTTCATGGATATGGATGCCTTCCAGACTCCAGCCATGGGATTTGGCAACGGCTTCAAGTTCGGATTTGGTTTCCGACAGGGTGATATAAAGTACAGATTCGCCTTGTTTGACGCCTTCCAGCAGGAACTTCAGGGCAAGTGTCGTCTTGCCGGTACCAGGCAAGCCTTCGATCAGATACAGGCGCTCGGGTGAGAGACCACCGCAAAGGATTTCATCTAGTCCAGGTATTCCAGAAGATATGCCGGAGTACGCCGGCGCGACCGATGCCGCTGTCATTGGTTATTTCCAAAATTAAATAAAAAGAAGGCCACTGTGCTCTCCCCTAAAAGCGATAAAAGAAGGGGAATGGATCCCCGGATGAGTGTTATTTATATTTCTTCTCCATATCATTCTCATGTCACAGAAGTATGGCTCGCGCCCGAAACGATATTTTTTGCCAATGGTATCGTCTGTTTGATACCGCACATAAGCTCAGCAGTAACGCTGAGGCATAAAAACAAAAGCCCCGCACGAGGCAGGGCTTTTGACGTGCGGCTGAAATAATATCTCAGCTTGGCAGTTATTACATCATGCCGTCCATGCCGCCCATGCCACCCATGCCGCCTGGCATTGATGGTGCGTCTTCCTTCGGCAGTTCGGACACCATGCAGTCAGTGGTCAACATCAGGCCGGCAACCGAAGCGGCGTTCTGCAGGGCAGAGCGCGTTACCTTGGTTGGGTCCAGAACGCCCATTTCCACCATGTCGCCATAGGTTTCATTGGCAGCATTGAAGCCATAATTGCCCTTACCTGCCAGCACGTTGCTGACAACGACGGAAGGCTCAACACCTGCATTTGAAACGATTTGACGCAGCGGCTCTTCAATCGCACGCAGCACGATCTTCACGCCGGCATCCTGGTCTGCATTTTCACCCTTGACATTGGCAATAGCATCACGGGCACGCAGCAGTGCAACCCCGCCGCCAGCGACGATACCTTCTTCCACTGCAGCACGGGTTGCGTGCAGGGCGTCTTCAACGCGGGCCTTCTTTTCCTTCATTTCGATTTCGGTGGTCGCGCCAACCTTGATCACGGCAACACCGCCTGCCAGCTTGGCAACACGCTCTTGCAGTTTTTCACGGTCGTAGTCGCTGCTGGATTCCTCAACTTGCGCCTTGATCTGGGCAATGCGGCCCTTGATGTTGGCTTCGTTGCCGGCGCCGTCGATGATGATGGTGTTTTCCTTGCCGACTTCAATGCGCTTGGCTTGACCCAAGTCTTCCAGCTTGACGTTCTCGAGCTTGAGGCCGACTTCTTCAGCAATGACGGTGGCGCCGGTCAGGATCGCGATGTCTTCCAGCATGGCTTTGCGGCGGTCACCAAAGCCAGGGGCCTTGACGGCAACGGTCTTGAGGATGCCACGGATGTTGTTGACCACCAGGGTAGCCAGGGCTTCGCCTTCAACATCTTCAGCGATGATCAGCAAAGGCCGGCCAGCCTTGGCAACTTGTTCCAGGGCAGGCAACAGGTCACGGATGTTGGAGACTTTCTTATCGTGCAGCAGGATGAAGGGGTTCTCTAACAGGGCGATCTGGCGATCCGAATTGTTGATGAAGTAAGGGGAGAGGTAACCGCGGTCGAACTGCATACCTTCTACCACATCCAGTTCGTTTTCCAGGCCGGAACCATCTTCTACGGTAATCACGCCTTCCTTGCCGACCTTGTCCATGGCGTCAGCGATGATCTGGCCGATGGAAGCGTCGGAGTTGGCGGAAATGGAGCCAACCTGCGCGATTTCCTTGCTGGTGGCACATGGGCGAGATTGCTTCTTGAGCTCGGCAACGGCGGCTTCAACGGCCTTGTCGATACCGCGCTTGAGATCCATGGGGTTCATGCCGGCGGCAACCGACTTCATACCTTCGCGGATGATGGCCTGAGCCAGCACGGTAGCGGTGGTGGTACCGTCGCCGGCGATATCAGAAGTCTTGGAAGCAACTTCCTTGACCATCTGTGCACCCATGTTTTCGAACTTGTCCTTGAGCTCGATTTCCTTGGCAACGGAAACACCGTCCTTGGTGATGGTAGGGGCGCCGAAAGAGCGCTCTAGAACCACGTTACGGCCCTTGGGGCCTAGGGTCACGCGAACGGCATTGGCGAGAATGTTTACGCCGTTGACCATTTTGTGGCGAACTTCATCGCCGAAACGTACGTCTTTAGCAGCCATATTTAAATCTCCTTAATTCAATTTGTACTGTGGAAAGCAAGTATTTGGCTTCTAGGCAAGGCGCGGAGTTTGCGAGGAGCGGCGCATACATTGAGTATGCAAGCACCGTAGCCAAGCTGCGCAACGCAGCATCAAAGCCAAAGACGCTGCTTTAGGCTTCTACTACGCCCATGATGTCTTCTTCGCGCATGACGAGCAGCTCTTCACCGGAAACCTTCACTGTTTGACCTGCGTACTTGCCGAACAGAACCTTATCGCCAACCTTGACTTCCAGCTTGCGTACGGAGCCGTCTTCCAGCACCTTGCCATTGCCGATGGCAACGACTTCGCCTTGGTCAGGCTTTTCAGCGGCAGAATCTGGAATGACGATACCGGATGCTGTCTTGCGTTCTTCTTCTAGGCGCTTGACAATAACGCGGTCATGCAAAGGGCGAATTTTCATAAGTTAATCTCCTAAAGGTTATTCCCTGGATGTGGGATGTGAATTCCTTGAAGCCCGTGCTGAACTGTTAGCACTCTGGCTAAGCGAGTGCTAATGATAAGGACTCGTGAGTACTTTTTCAAGATTTGCATGCTTTTTTGCTTTACATCTTTCGCTTTTCGGTAGAAAAAGACGTGTGTTAACGCAACCTGGAGTATCCGCGTGAATGAAAATCCCTTAGACGTCAATATCCAGCAGCTCAACCTAGGCTATGACGGCCTGGAAGACCGGCTTTTGCTGAGGCTGGGGCTTGCAGACAATACTGAAATCGCGGTGTGGCTTACCCGCAAGATGGTGAAGATTCTGTGGTCCATGCTGCAGAGTGCGCAGATGGCACCACTGATGTCGGCTGATGCTATTACCTCCGAACCGCAGCCTGTGCTGGAAGAGATCGCACGTTCGATTGAGCCGCTGGCTCCACGCAAGATGGATTTTTCAGAAACCTACAAGGCTGGACGGGCACCGCGCACCCTGCATCCCGTGCTGCCAAGCGATTGCCGTCTGGTGAACCAGGACCAGGGCAAAAAATACCGGCTGGAGTTGGAAGCCAAGGATGCCTACACGGTGCGTATTCCACTTTCTACTGAAATCTCGCAGGCTCTGGTCAATATGTTGCAGTTGGCTACCAGGGAAGCAGGTTGGGATCTTTCCCTGATCGCCGGTCAGATCATTATGGGTGAGCCCACTAGCAGACCTGTGCTGCACTGAGTCGATGGACAATCGCGAGCTTTTGCAGCGCAGCCTGCAATCGGTGTGGCACCCATGCACCCAGATGAAGGCGCATGAGACGCTGCCGCTCATTCCCATCCGGCGCGGCGAAGGCGTATGGCTGGAGGATTTCGACGGCAACCGTTATCTCGACGCCATCAGCTCGTGGTGGGTCAACCTGTTCGGCCATAACAACCCCCGCATCAAAAATGCCATCAAAAACCAGCTTGACCAGCTCGAGCATGTGATTCTTGCGGGCTTCACCCATGAGCCCGTGGTGGAATTGTCGGAGCGACTAAGCGCCTTGAGCGGGCTCGGCCATTGCTTTTTTGCCTCCGATGGGGCGTCTGCAACCGAGATTGCGCTCAAGATGAGTTTTCATTATTGGCGTAACCAGGGGCGCGAGAACAAGAACCAGTTCATCAGCCTGCAAAATGGTTACCACGGCGAAACCATAGGCGCTTTGTCTGTTACGGACGTGGCGCTGTTCAAGGACACCTATGCCACTCTTTTACGTACCAGTGTGCAAATGCCCAGCCCAGATTGGCGTTTGGCTGAGCCAGGCGAATCGTCGGAGTCTTATGCGCAGCGCTGCGCGCAAATGCTGGAAGATTATGTCGCTGCACATCATGAGGACATCGCCGCGCTGATCATTGAACCACTGGTGCAATGTGCGGCTGGCATGGCCATGCATCATCCGGTATACCTGACGCGTGCGCGCCAAATTTGTAGTCAATATGAGGTGCATCTGATTGCGGACGAGATCGCCGTGGGTTTCGCCAGGACCGGTACCCTGTTCGCCTGCGAGCAGGGCAGGGTGACGCCGGATTTCATGTGCTTGTCCAAAGGGATCAGCGGCGGGTATTTGCCACTGTCAGTAACACTGACTTCGGATGCCATCTACCAAGCGTTTTATGACGACCGTGTCACCCGCGGCTTCCTGCATTCGCATAGCTATACTGGCAATGCATTGGCATGCAGCGCCGCCTTGGCTACATTGGATATTTTTGCCGAGGAACAGGTGCTGGAGAAAAACCGCATCAAAGCTGCCTACCTGAATGAGGGGCTGCAAGCCTTTTCTGAACTGCCAATTCGCCACCTGCGCCAGACCGGCATGATCTGGGCGTTTGATGTGGAAACCTCGGCACCGGATTTTCCCCGTGACTTCTACCGTAATGCGCTCGAACAGGGTCTGCTGCTGCGGCCGATCGGCAACACCGTCTACTTCATGCCGCCTTATGTGATCACTGAGGCCGAGATTGACCAACTGCTGGGGAAAACTCGGCAGCTGCTGGAAGTGTATGCCTAGGCCAGCAGTCTTCTTCAAATGGCTTTCCGTGCCCGCCCTGCTGTTGGCGACCACTGCATTTGCCCAGTTGCCTGAGAGCGTGAACCGGGCGCTGGAGAAGGCAGGTGTTCCACCGGAGAATGTTGCAGTTTATGTACAGCAAGTAGACGCCCCTCAGCCTGTCGTCAGCCATCTCGCAGATCAGGCATTCAGCCCGGCATCCGTGATGAAGGTGCTGACGACGTATGCTGCGCTCGACATGCTGGGCCCGGCCTATCGCTGGCGTACCGCCATCTACCAGGACGGGGTGCTGGAAAACGGCGTACTGAAGGGCAACCTGATCATCAAGGGTACAGGCGACCCATATTTTCGCGCAGAGGATTTCTGGCAATTACTGACCTACTTGCGGCAAAGGGGTATCCGGGAAATACGAGGCGATCTTGTACTGGATGACAGCTATTTCCAACCGGTGCAGGACAATCCAGGCGCCTTTGATGGGGAGCCGTACCGCGCCTACAATGCTCTGCCTAGCGCGTGGCTTCTCAACTTCAAGGCCACCAGTTTCCGTCTGGTGCCAGACCCCATACACCAACGCATTGATGTGCTACCCAATCCGGAAGTCCCCGAAATCAGGGTAGATAACAGGCTCGCACTGACAAGCGGCGCCTGCGGCGATTGGAAGCAAGCCCTGCGATACGAGGTCCAGCCAATTCCGTTGAACCCGGCTGCCGATAATAGCGCCGCACTGATGCTGGTGAGTTTCCGCGGTCACTATGCAGCAAGCTGCGGCGAGAAGGCACTGGAGCTCAGCCTGCTGGATGACGGTAGCTACACGCTGGGGTTATTCCGCAAAGTCTGGCAACAGTTGGGCGGGACTTTTACCGGTACTGTGCGTTGGGGCTCAGCGGCACCATCGGCAGCCTTGCTTGCCGAATATTGGGGGACATCCCTAGGGGAAGTGGTACGCCATATCAACAAGTACAGCAACAACCTCATGACGCGGCAGCTGCTGCTCACCATTGCCGCCGAGCGCAAAGGCATACCCGCTACTGAAGCAAATGGTGCAATCGCCATACAAGAGTGGCTGGCGAGCAAACATCTGGATTTTCCACAGCTCATTATGGAAAACGGTTCCGGGCTTTCACGTGTCGAACGCATCAGCGCCTTGCATCTCGGCAGTTTGCTCATGGATGCCTACCACAGTCCGGTCATGCCGGAACTCATGGCCTCGCTGCCCATTCTGGCATCGGACGGCACTCTGTCTAGCCGGCTCAAGGCGAGCCTGGCAGCAGGCCGGGCGCATATCAAAACTGGCTCGCTGGAGGGTGTGCGCGCCATGGCCGGATATGTGCTGGATAATATGGGGAAGCGTTGGGTGGTGGTCTTCATGGCAAATCATCCTGCTGCGGCGGCTACTGGCAAAGCGCAGGATGCGTTGATTGAATGGGTATATGACCAGCAGGGCGTGGGTTGTTGCACTGGCAAGGGGCCATGAAGGCCATCAACACTAGGCGTATAATCGTCGGATATTTCTCTCGGAGTTCTCAATGAAACATACGACGATTGTTGCAGGCGCGATGCTCATCGCTTTTTTTGCCGGTGGTTGTACCGCTGATTCCCAAACCTCATCCCAGGAAAGTGCTGCCATGAACGAAAAAGTGACCGAATTAAAGAAGATAGACCAGACAGTAGGCAGTGGCCGAGAAGCGGAAGCCGGATTTAACGTGACTGTGCATTACACGGGCTGGCTGTATGATCCCAGCAAGGCTGATGGACACGGCCAGAAGTTCGACAGTTCGGTAGACCGTGGTGAACCTTTCATCTTCTTCCTGGGCGGCCAGCAAGTCATCCAGGGTTGGGATGAAGGTGTGGTAGGCATGAAGGTCGGCGGCAAGCGCACATTGATTATCCCGCCTGAGATGGGGTATGGCGCTTATGGCGCGGGTGGTGTCATCCCGCCAAACGCCACGCTGGTATTTGATGTGGAACTGCTGGGGGTCAAGTGAAGGCCAGAATTAAATGGGTTGAAAATGTCTGCTTCATGGGTGAATCGGAAACCGGTCATGCCGTGATTCTGGATGGCGCACCTGATGCGGGCGGCCGCAACCTGGGCATGCGGCCGATGGAAATGCTGCTGATCGGTATGGGCGCTTGCACTTCTTTTGATGTGGTCACTATCCTCAAAAAGGCGCGTCAACCCATTGACGACTGTGTGGCCGAGATCGAGGCGGAACGTGCCGATGAGGTGCCCAAAGTATTTACTAAGATTCATGTGCATTTTGTAGTGACGGGCAAAGGCTTGAACGAAGGCCAGGTTGAGCGGGCTGTGAAGTTATCTGCCGAGAAATACTGCTCTGCTTCCATCATGCTGGGCAAGTCGGCGCAGATCACGCACGACTTCGAAATTGTCGAGGCAGCGTGATCGCAGATCGAGGAGCGCCGGGCGGTATGCTCGGCCTGCGACATGTGGCGCTGTTCGTGGAGGACATGAACGCCTGCCTGCGCTTTTATGTGGACCTGCTGGGCATGCAGGTGGAATGGCAACCGGATGCGGACAACTATTACCTGACTTCCGGTACTGACAACCTCGCCTTGCATCGCACAACGGCTGCAGCGGCGCAAGGTGGACAACGGCTGGACCATATTGGCTTCATCATCAAGACGCCAGCTGATGTCGATTCATGGCACGAACATCTCATGAATAATGGCGTGAAGATCTTGCAGCCGCCTAAGACACACCGTGACGGCGCCCGTAGTTTATATTGCGTTGACCCGGCCGGCACCATGGTGCAATTTATCTATCACCCGCCGATTTCGGATCAGGCTGGAATCAAATAGCCGTTAAGCTACCCCGACCGGGATGGTTTCTACAGTGAGGGTGGCGTTCTGCTCGATCACCTGAAATAAACGATCAATGTTGGGGTGCTTGCCAGGGTGGCTCCGAGCGTCTTCCGTATGCTCGGCATATAGGGCCAATCCCTCCCTGGCTGCCTCGGCATTGATGCTGCCCCATTTTTTCCACAAGTGGTGATAGACCTTCACCGAGCCCGAACTCCCCGGCTTGTTTTCGATAATGCCGGCAACGCTGCCATGCGTATCGTAGAGCTCGATAGCCTGCAGGTGATCGATATTGGGCAGTGTTTGCAGTATGTCGCTGAATGTGTGCATGTCAGATGTAGTAGGAGGTACGCGTCATGATTTTGGAAGCCAGGCGCATTGCGCTTTTTACTGGCTTTGGCAGCTCTGCTGCTCCGTGCCGTTTGGCTGTTTCGGCATGTAGTGTTTCGTCTTTATGCATTTGCTCTAGTACCGCACGGCTTCGTTGGTCGCCTTCTGGCAGTTGCGTCAAATGACTCTCCAGATGCTTGCCGACCTGCCGCTCCGTTTCAGCCAGGAAACCCAGGTTCCACTTATCTCCCAGCGCACCTGAAACAACGCCCAATGCAAATGAACCACCGTACCACAAGGGATTAAGCAGACTCTTGCGCCCGCCGAGCTCCTGGATACGCTGCTCGCACCAGGCCAGGTGTTCGGTTTCTTCCCTTGCAGCCTGTTCCAGTGCATGCACTGTTTGCGGGTTACGTGCAGTCAGGGATTGGCCGCTGTAGAGTGCCTGCGCGCAAATCTCACCGCAATGATTGACACGCATGAGGGCCGCCACATGCTTCTTCTGGGTATCCTGCAGGGACGCATCCGTTGGTTGCGGCTCTGGGTGCTCAAGACCTGGGTATGCGCGACGGCTATGCGGGCGCGCAAAAAGCGTGCGCAACCCGCGATCAAATGCAACGATCAAACGATCCATTATTTACGCAGGATCTGCAGGCCCTTTAGCAGGTTCAGTGCCTGGTTGAACTGGTAATCGCTCTTGGAACCAGGTTCCATCGGAACATTGCTGTCATCGGTCTTGCTCTTGTCCTTGTCCGCGCCATTGTCTTCCTTCTTGGGCTCGGGCGTTACCTTGGGCAGTTCCATGACCGGAGGTGCTTCACCTTCCTCCTTGGGATTGAGCAGATGGCGCGTCAAATCTGCTTCACGCAGGTTGAGACCGTTATCCGCAGTGCTGATGGTGCCTTCCTCAACGGTGATGTCTGGCACGATGCCCTTGGCCTGAATGGAGCGGCCTTCCGGAGTGAAATAACGTGCGGTGGTGAGCTTGATCGCCGTGCCGTTGTTCATGGGCAGGATGGTCTGCACCGAACCCTTGCCGAAGCTTTGAGTGCCCATGATGATTGCCCGCTTGTGATCTTGCAGCGCACCCGCCACGATTTCGGACGCGGAGGCGGAGCCGCCGTTGATCAGTACTGCCATGGGCACTGTTTTCAGCTCAGCAGGCAGATCGCGCAGGTAATCACTGCTGGCGCCACCCTTGACATAGAACTCGGGGTCGGCAGTCAGCCGCATCTTGGCGTCCTCGGTGCGGCCTTCGGTGTAAACCACGAGATCATTCTTGGGCAGGAAGGCGGAAGATACACCTACTGCAGCATTAAGCAGTCCACCAGGATTGTTGCGCAGGTCCAGGATCAGGCCCTTGAATGGCTCCTTGTTTTCCTGGCGCAGAGCCTTGATGGCTTTTGCCAGATCTTCGCCTGTATGTTCCTGGAACTGGGTGATGCGGATATAGGCATAACCCGGCTCGCTCATCTTGTACTTCACGCTCTGCGTCTTGATGACCGCACGCGTCAGGGTAAAGGTCAGCGCCTTGCTCTCGCCCTTGCGCAGCACAGTCAGCGTGATGGGGGTATTCGGTTTTCCGCGCATGCGCTTGACGGCGTCATTGAGCGTCATACCCTTAACCGGCGTTTCATCGAGCTTGATGATGAGGTCGCCAGCTTTCAAACCTGCCTTGTATGCGGGCGTGTCTTCAATGGGTGATACCACCTTGACGAAGCCGTCTTCCATGCCGACTTCGATGCCCAGGCCACCGAACTCCCCTTGGGTGCCGGCTTGCAAGTCCTTGAAAGCATCAGCATCGAGGTAGGCCGAATGCGGATCAAGGCCGGACAGCATGCCATTGATGGCTTCCGTGATGAGCTTCTTGTCTTCAACCGGCTCGACATAATCATTCTTGATCTTGCCGAATACTTCGGCAAAAGCGCGCAGGTCGTCGATCGGAAGCTGCTGGTTGGCTTCCTTGTCGGCTACGGCCGAATAGTTGAGGCTCAGCATGATGCCCAGGATTGCACCGGCCGCGATCAGGCTGAATTTTTCAAGTTTTGCGCGCATGTAGAACTGATCCTCTATGAATTGAGATGTTGCGATACCATATGACGGGAGAAGCAGCCTTATTTTCCGCTATTTGTCTTGCCCAGCGCAAGCTAACCGAATAAGGGGGATTTCTCAATGGAGCCCATCATGAGTAGCAGTCTTTCGGACCATCAAATTGAAATTGAATATTGTACCCAGTGCCACTGGCTGCTCCGCGCAGCTTGGCTAGCGCAAGAGCTTCTCACGACCTTCGAATCAGACATCCGATCCGTAAGTCTGGTTCCGGGTAGTGGAGGTATTTTAGAGGTCAGATTGGACGGAGCGGTATTATTTTCGCGCAAGGAAGCTGGCCGTTTTCCTGAAGCCAAGGAGCTCAAGCAATTGGTTCGGGACCGCATAGACCCCCTACGTCCACTCGGACACAGTGACCGCTGACATACGAACGCCAATGTGAATTATTTGCATTTCTGCAGGGATTTTTTTTCTGGGCTAGACTCATTCATCCCAACGTAAACGGAGACTGTTATGGACATGGCACCTGAGAAAACCGAAGCGGTCATCAATACGCTCAATAGAATTCTGGAATTCGAATTGGCAGGCGTGGTCCGCTACACTCACTACTCCTTGATGGTGTATGGGTATAACCGCATTCCTATCGTATCCTGGCTCAGAGGTCAGGCAACCGAATCGCTGGACCACGCCAACAAGGCGGGTGAGCTCATAACCCATCTGGGCGGGCACCCGTCATTGTCAATTGGCCGCCTGCTTGAGACTCACAATCATGATATTGGCGACATCCTGCGGGAATCGCTGGAGCACGAAAAAGCTTCCCTCGTCTGCTACAAGGATCTGCTGAAACTGGTCGAAGGAGACTCCGTGATGCTGGAAGAATATGCGCGCGAAATGATCTACGCAGAAGAACTGCACATGGGGGAAGTAGACAAGATGTTGCGTAAGCCAGGCGATATCGCGGCATTCACGCATTAACCTTGAATAAAATAAAAAGCGGTCGTAGGGCCGCTTTTTTATTTGCTGCTATTCACTTTTCCAGCTTGATCATACCCGGGTTGTCCGGATCTATCCTGCGTGCACCGTTGAAGCGTTTGGCCCAGTACTCTTCCTGCATGTTCACGACATGAATGCCGCCACCTGAACTTGGCGCATGGATGAAACGCCCCTCCCCGACATAGATGCCGACATGGGAAAAGGCGGATTTCAGCGTATCGAAAAATACCAGATCACCAGGGCGCAGTTGATTGAGGGGGATATTCTGCCCCAACTGACTCAAGGCGCGCGCTCCGTGTGGTAGCGTCAGATTGGCCGCCTGCTGGAAAACATAACGAACGAATCCGCTACAGTCAAAGCCCGTATCTGGTGAACTGCCGCCGTACTTGTATTTAACCCCAGTCAGGCTGAAAGCATTCATGAGGATTTCCTGGGCCCATGCAGACCACGCGTTATCTGGCTCCTCCTGGGATGGCGCTTTATTTTCAGGCGCGACATTTTGGGGTGCGACGGGTTCTGCCCCGAAAGTAGGCACGCTGGAGGATAAAGCTGCAATAAATACAAGATGATAGAGACGCATGTCGCCATTGTAAGAGCTAAATTGTACGTTTGTAAATTATTGAGTTAACAGTAGAATGTCTTCCAATAATCCCTTGATGTAACCTCCAATTATCTAAGCAACAGGCCTGCCCCCTCCATGATTCGCGAAACCATTTCAGTCATGCGTGATTTCAGTCGTTTACGCGCAATCGTGAGCATCCTCATGCGTTACGGCTGGACCGATGTAGCCAGGCGTCTAGGCAAGCGCAGCCTCATTGGCAAAGCTGGCAATATCATCAATGGCCGCGCGTCACGCGAAGTCATGATGCTACCTTCGCAAGTCAGGGCACGATTGGCGCTGGAAGAACTGGGGCCCACCTTCGTCAAGCTGGGGCAGGTACTCGCTACACGGCTGGATATTTTCCCACCGAGCTGGATCGCAGAGTTTGCCAAACTGCAAGACCAGGTTCCGCCGGTGCCGTTCGAAGACCTGTTGCCAGATCTGGAGAAGGCTCTTGGTCAGTCACCGTTTGCCGTATTCCAGGATTTCCAAACGGAATCATTGGCTGCTGCCTCGATTGCCCAGGTTCACCAGGCCAAGCTGCAGGATGGCACGCCCGTCGTAGTAAAGGTGCGCCGCCCCAGGATTCGTGAGCATATCGATGCCGATTTGCGCTTGTTGTCGCATTTGGGCCGCATGATCGAGTCAGAATTCGAAGAGTCACGCCGCTTTCAGCCGGGCAAGATTATCGGCCAGTTCAGCAAGTCCCTGCGTAAGGAACTCGATCTGGCGCTGGAAGGACGCAACACGGAGCGCTTCGCACGCAATTTTGCGGATGACCCCAATATCGTTTTCCCCAGAATCTATTGGGAATACACCAGTGAGAGTGTGCTGGTGATGGAACGCATCAACGGCATTTCTGGGCATGACCTGATGAAGGCTGCCGTGGCTGGGCTGGACCTCAAACTCCTGGCAGCGCGTGGCGCCGACGCCGTACTCAAGATGGTGTTGGTGGATGGCTTCTTTCATGCCGATCCCCATCCGGGCAACGTGTTTTACCTGCCTGACAACCGGCTTGCCATTATCGACTGCGGCATGGTGGGCAGGATAACCCCACAACGTCGCGAAGAGATTGCTGACCTGCTGGCGGCAGTAGTGTCGAAAGATGTCGAAGTACTACGTGACGTCCTCATCCTGTGGGCAGACGATGTCCGTGTCGATGTTGAGAAACTAAGTGCGGACGTAGATGAGTTCATCGGCAATTACGAGCACGCACCCCTTAAGCAGGTGAGGTTCAGTGCCTTACTGAATGACCTAACGACCATCATGCGGGAGAATCACCTGTCGGTGCCGCCGGATCTCACCATGCTGTTCAAGGCTCTGATTACGATGGAAGGCCTGGGGCGTCGTTTGGATCCTGATTTCCAGATCATCGAGCACTTGACACCTTTCGTTAAGCAGGTAATCCTTGATCGTTACAGGCCATCGGTCTTGTTCAGGCGGGGGCGAAAGGGCGTGAGCAGCATGCTGGGAGCCTTCGCTGATTTGCCCGGGGATGTGTCCCAGGTATTGCGTGAAGCCGCGCGCGGCAGACTACGCATCAATCTCGACCTCAAGCGATTGGATCATTTCGGCCATCAGTTGGATCACAGTACCAATAGGCTTACGATGGCCATGATTGCCGCGGCCTTGATTGTAGGCTCATCCATCGTCATGACAGTAAAGGGCGGACCTACCTTGTTCGGGTTGCCCGCCTTTGGCTTTGTCGGTTTCTTTCTCGCTTTTGTCATTGGCCTGCTGTTGATGATTTCCATCTGGCGTTCCAGCCGGGAAGATTAACGGCGGTACTGTCCTCCACCGCCACTCTGACCATGGTTTCCTTTTAGCGGATTACCACTCATCCGCGATGGGTTATGCCCGGGACTCCGCGGTTGTGCATTAGGCCCCTGGCGGATTGCCGGTGTGGATTGCTGCGGTAGTTGCCTGCTTCTGATGTTTGGCATGGCTTGCGGTTGTCTGTCGACAGCACGTGCGCTCGGTCGTGCTGGTGCTGATTCCGACCTGTGCATAGGTTGTGGCTGGGACATAGTCTGGCGTGGCACGATAGTCGGATTTTGACTCCTTGGCGCCAAAGCGCGTGTTTGGGGCGAGATATTAGGTCTGGCCAAGCGATGGTCCCCGGGTTGGGGTACTTCAACCCTGCCAGGAATAGTCCCAGTATTGTTCCCGCCCGGCATGACTACTGTAGAGCGGGGAATGATCTGGCGCCTAGGTTCAGCATTTGGAGGAGCACCTTCAGTCGCGCGATTTTGGTTGGTGCCTACTACTCCACCCTGGGTTGTAAGAGGCGTTGTGACACTTTCCTGCCTTGCCTGTTGACGAGTGGGGGCTGCAGGCGAGCCTTTGTCAGGGCGCAGCACATCCCGAGCATTACGATGGGGCCCACTATTGCCAGCAGACTTCTGCTGCAATGCTGGAATGCTATAGGGTACATTCCTCCTGTGAGTCGAGTCATGACTCCATTGCTGTGGCTGGTTGTGCACAGTATTTGGCCCTGTCCAACGTTGTCTATTATGACGGTGCTCACTATCCTGGCGGTGCTTCAAGTATCTATGGTGATGCCTGTGAATATTGACGTGGTGCCTGTGCCAGTCAAAATTACTGTAAAAGAAGCCGAGGCCTACGTTGATGCCGCTGCCCCAATAGTAACCGGGCCCAAAACTGGAATAATAGCCAGGCCACGGGTCCCAATAAACAGGTGGGTAAGCGTCCCACCACCAGGGGCCATAGACTACGGTGGGGTTGTAATACGGAACATAAACCACTTGGGGTGCAGCCTGCTCAATAACTATCGTCTGGCCCTGCTGCAATACGACAATCTGATCGTTGGATTGCAGGTTGCCCGCGGCCAAGGCCTGCCGGCGTAAATGTTGCACAGTATCCATGACCTGCGCCTGCTGGATCAGGAAAGCGTCGCCCAGTTGTTCCACCCACTCAGGCCTTGCTTCCATCTCTGCCAGTATTTGGGGGAATGCCGTTAGTGAGATCACGCTCGGATCCCACTCTTCCCCCTCTGCAGCATCTACTGCAGCCTCGCCGCTGAGGTCTGGATGCTGGCGCGACCAGCGGGCCGCTTCCATTACTTCTGCCGGATAAGTTGCGGCCATTAATATCTGCGATAACAAGGCATCAGGGTAAAGTGCAATAGGGGCCAGTATCTGATCGAGCTCCTGTTGTGTGAAGACTGATTCATTCTCCAGGTCTTCGCTGGTTTCAGCATATGCCACCGGCATCACAAAGGCGCTGAGCAGTATCATCAGGCTTAATATTCGGGATTTCATAACATTCCATCTCTCGAGGTTCTTTACCGATCAACGCATTACGCAAGGCACCGTTGACCCCGCTAATTTTTAGACTCCCAGAAATGTGCGTAATTGCCTCTTACACAAAAAATTGCTGGCAGGTAGGCATCTATCAACTTCAGCATGGGATAATGGACAGGATTCCATGCCTCACGATCTAGAAAAGATTTTCGCCCCTGACGGGCCACTAGCCGCCACCATCCCCGGCTATCGCCAGCGAATACAACAGTTCGAAATGGCGCAAGCTATTGAAGAGGCCATTAAGCATAGCCGCCAGCTGGTCGCTGAAGCGGGTACCGGCACCGGCAAAACTTTCGCCTATCTGGTTCCGGCCCTGCTTTCAGGTGGCAAGGTTATCGTTTCTACCGGCACCAAAACCCTGCAGGACCAGCTGTTCAACCGCGACCTGCCGGCCGTGCGCGATGCGCTGCAAGTGCCGGTTACGGTTGCCATGCTCAAAGGCCGCTCCAATTACGTGTGCCATTTCCATTTGGAACGCGCAGCCAATGAAGGCCGTTTCATTTCGCGTGAGGATGCGCGGCATGTACACGTCATCCGCAATTTTGCCGAGCACAGCAGCACAGGCGACAAGAGCGAACTGACGGATGTGCCGGAGAATGCCACCATCTGGCCAGCCGTAACCTCCACGCGAGACAACTGCATCGGACAGGACTGCCAGTACTACAAAGATTGCTTTGTGATGGAAGCCCGGAAACGTGCATTGGCAGCAGATGTGGTCGTGGTCAACCACCACCTGTTTTTCGCCGATGTCATGCTGCGGGACGAGGGGGTGGCTGAGTTGTTGCCCTCCGCCAACACCATCATTTTCGACGAAGCCCATCAGCTGCCCGAAGTTGCCGGTCTCTTTTTTGGCGAGGATGTCTCGACCAGCCAGCTCATGGAATTGGCCCGAGACGCGTATGCCGAGCATCTCACTACGGCCAAGGATTGTCTCGCTTTAGCCGAATGCACCACGGCCCTGGAGAAGTCCGTACGTGATTTCCGGCTGGTGTTCTCCTACGAGGGAAGCCGCATGCCTGTTCAAAAGGCGCAAGTCCTTAAGGGGTTCGAAGCGGCCTATGAAACCATGCTGGACAAGTTGAAAGCGCTCAACGACGTTCTGCAAACTCAGGCCGAACGCGATCCCGCATTGGAAAATTGCTATGAGCGCGGCCTGGCTCTTTATACCCAATTCCAACGTTGGCAATCCGCCGAAAATAGCGACCTGGTACGTTGGGTGGAAGTGTTTACGCAGTCCGTGCAACTGCATGCCACGCCATTGTCAGTCGCAGAAGGGTTCGGCAAGCAGCTCGCGAGCCATCCCCGAGCATGGATCTTTACCTCTGCCACGCTCGCCGTTAAGAGCGATTTCAGCCACTACGTAGGCCAGATGGGGCTGCAGGAGGCTGCCACAGGTTATTGGAACAGTCCCTTCGATTACGCACAACAGGCGTTGCTTTATGTGCCGCAGGACCTGCCGGAGCCGAACAGTCCCGGATATACCGCTTCAGTCGCTGCTGCCGCCTTGCCGGTCATCAGGGCCAGTGGCGGCCGCGCATTCGTATTGAGCACCAGCCTGCGCGCCATGCGTGAACTGCATGCCTTGCTCAAAGACGCTTTCGAACGTGAAGGGCTTGAGTATCCGCTGCTGTTGCAAGGTGAGAGTTCTCGGAGTGAATTGCTGGAGCGTTTCCGCAGGCTTGGTAACGCTGTGCTGGTGGGATCCCAGAGCTTCTGGGAAGGCGTGGATGTACGAGGCGAAGCACTTTCTGCGGTGATCATCGATAAATTGCCATTCGCCCCGCCGGATGACCCCGTTCTAGCGGCTCGCATAGACAGGATGAATGCTGAAGGCCGCAATGCTTTCATGGAATACCAGCTGCCTTATGCGGTAATTACGCTCAAGCAGGGTGCGGGCCGCTTGATCAGGGATGAAACAGATCGAGGTGTACTGATGATTTGCGACCCTCGCCTCATCAGCAAGCCATACGGCCGCCGCATCTGGCAGAGCCTGCCGCCGTTCAAGCGCACGCGTGAGCTATCCGAGGTATGTGCTTTCTTTGGTGGTTAAAAAATACAACGTTTTTCTGTAAGGTGTTAGCAGTGATAATAAAGCAGGGGAACCGCTAGGCGGCATGGTGACAATAATAAGCGGGAGGATGGATTGAAGGAGAGGTTGTCAGGCATCAAGCGTGCGGTTATCCGCGTCGTGCTGGTCTATCTGACCTTCGGCCTGCTCTGGATATTTTTCAGCGATTCCTTGTTAGCCAAGCTGATCCCTGACGAAGCGCTGTATCAGCGTTACGGCATGTACAAGGGCGCTATCTTCATCGCACTGACAGCCATATTGCTGTACGTGCAGGTGCGGAGCGCGCTGATGCGACGTTTCAAGCTGGAACAATCCCTGATGTTGAGCGAAGAGCGCTGGAAATTTGCCTTGGAAGGTGCAGGCGAGGGCGTGTGGGACTGGAACTTGAAAACTGATGAGGTCTTTCGTTCCAGCCGGTGGCACGAAATTTATGGCTATGCAGAGCACGAGGTAGGCAGTACGGCTACTGAAGGCAGAAAACTCATGCATCCGGATGACGTAATGCAGGCGGTCGAAGACATCAGCGCATATCTGGAGGGCAGGACAGAAACCTATGTTTCGGAATTCCGCCTGCGCTGCAAGGATGGCAGTTGGAAGTGGACGCTAAGTCGAGGCAAGGTGGTGGAGTCGGACCTAACCGGCCGGCCTTTGCGCATGATAGGTATCCATACTGATATCAGCGATCGCAAGCATTCCGAAGCCCAGGTCTTCCAGCTTGCACATTATGATTCTTTGACTGGGCTCCCCAATCGCGTGCTATTCATGGACCGCCTGCAGCAGGATATCCACAAGGCGCAGCGCAACGGGCACTCCATCACGCTCGTCTTCCTGGACCTGGACAGGTTTAAAGAAGTGAATGATGCCCTGGGGCATGATGCCGGCGATCAGCTATTGAAGGAGACGGCGCAGCGCTTGAAGGCTTGTGTCAGGGTCAGTGATACTGTAGCGCGTTTAGGTGGGGATGAGTTCACCATCATTCTCAACAACTTCAGTGAAGCTGCCGCCCTGGAGCTACTGGCACAGAATATCCTGCATAGGTTGTCTGAGCCATTCCGTATTGGTGAGGAGATGATCTACCTTACGACGAGTATCGGCATCACTATCTATCCAGATGACGCAACCGACGTCGAAGTCCTGCTCAAGAACGCCGACCAGGCCATGTATGCCGCCAAGGATGACGGCAAGAATCGCTACAACTATTTCACAGAGTCTATGCAGCAGGCAGCACAGATGCGCATGCGGCTTGCGAGCGATTTACGTGCCGCGCTGAGCGCAGATGAGTTCGTCATTCATTACCAGCCCATCGTCGAGCTCAAAAGCGGCAGCATCCACAAAGCGGAGGCTTTGATCCGCTGGCAGCATCCCGTCCGTGGGCTAGTCAGCCCTGCAGAGTTTATTCCAGTCGCAGAGGATACTGGGTTGATTATCGAAATCGGCGATTATGTATTTACCCAAGCTACCTTGCAGGCAGCAAGATGGCGCAAACTCAAGCCCGATTTCCAGATCAGCGTGAACAAATCTCCCGTGCAGTTCAAGGCCAACAGGAATGTTCATCAGGTATGGCTTAGCCATCTGGCTTCAATAGGGTTGCCTGGAGATAGCGTGGTGATTGAAATTACCGAAGGACTCCTGCTGGATGCGCGAGACTCGGTGGTCCGCCAGTTGCAGGATTTCCATAACGAGGGCATGCAGATCGCCATTGATGATTTTGGTACCGGCTACTCCTCGCTGGCATACCTCAAGAAATTCGATATTGATTATGTGAAGATTGACCGGTCCTTTACCCGTAACATCCAACCGGGATCGGATGACATGGCGCTTTGTGAGGCGATCATCGTCATGGCGCACAAGCTTGGCTTGCATGTGATCGCAGAAGGGGTGGAGACTGTAGAACAGCGCGATTTGTTGCTCGCCGCCGGTTGTGATTATGCGCAAGGCTATCTTTTTTCCAGACCGGTCCCGGCGGAAGAGCTGGAGAAACTGTTATAGCAGAAGTGTTGCGGCAAACAGTGGATTCCTCCACCCCACGCTAGAATGCAGCATGAGTATTACCATCCCGGAAAACGAATACGAACTAACCGCTATGCGTGCGCAAGGCGCTGGCGGCCAGAATGTCAACAAGGTCCCGAGCGCTATTCATTTGCGCTACGACATCCATGCTTCTTCACTCAGCGAAGCACACAAGCAGCGTTTGCTGGCCCTGCGCGATCAGCGCATCACGGATGAGGGCGTCATTGTCATCAAGGCTCAGCAGTTCAGAAGCCAGGATATGAACCGCCAGGATGCCATTACCCGTTTGCATGAGCTGGTGAATAGCGTTGCCCGGGCGCCAGTGATGAGGCGGCCTACCAGGCCGACGCTTGGCTCACAGAAGAGGCGGCTAGAAAACAAAATCCAGCGCGGGCGCATCAAGGCAATGCGTGGCAAAATAACGCCTCAATAATTCGGTTCCAAAACGCATGCGAATTCTCGCGCTCGATACTTCCACTGAATATCTGTCGCTCGCACTGATGCTGGACGGCAAGGTGCTGTCGGAGGACATGCATGCCGGGCAGACGCATTCACAGCTGATCCTGCCCTTGATTGGTGAGATGCTGTCAAACGCAGGACTGCAGCTGCGTGAACTGGACGGTATTGCTTTTGGTGCAGGTCCTGGATCTTTTACCGGGCTTCGGATCGGCTGCGGCGTCGCACAAGGTTTGGCATTCGGTGCCAGCTTGCCTGTTGCCGGCATCAGCACGCTTTTGGCCCTTGCACACAGCAGCGAGGCTGACAAAGTAATTGCCTGCCTCGATGCGCGTATGGGCGAGGTCTATCACGCTGCCTATGCCAAAAGTGGAGCAGGGTGGCAAGAGGCGAGCCCACCGGGATTGTATAAGCCCGAGGAAGTCCCTCTGCTGACTGGCGAAGGATGGACAGGTGCGGGCAGCGGATGGTCTGCCTACGGCAACATTCTCAATAAGGTCTATACGGGTTTGATGAGTAACACATTGCCCGTTGCTTATCCACGTGCGACTTCCATTGCAGCCTTGGCGGAGCCCATCTTCGAGGCTGGTCTTGGCGTCCCTGCAGCCCAGGCTGCGCCGATCTATATCCGCAATAAGGTCGCGTTGACGATGAATGAAAGGGAGAACCGGTGAGTGCCGTACTGAAGCCCAGGCAAACTTTCAGGCCCATGCAGGAGGTCGATCTGGACCATATCATGGGCATCGAAAATGTCGTCTACACGCATCCCTGGTCGCGGGGCAATTTCGCCGACTCGCTGCATGCAGGCTATAGCTGCTGGGTATTGGAAGAGGATGCTGACATCATCGGCTATGCGGTACTGATGCTGGCCATCGATGAGGCGCATCTGCTCAATATCAGTATTGCGAAGGAAAGGCAGTTTCAGGGTTACGGGCGCTTGCTGCTGCAGAAGATGATGGATTTGGCACGCAGCCACGGTGCGGCACACATGTTTCTGGAGGTGCGCGTTTCCAACCGGCCAGCCATCACTCTCTATGAAAAGATGGGGTTCAATGAGATGGCCATACGAAGGAAATACTATCCCGGACACCATGGTCGGGAAGATGCCTATCTCATGGGGCTGGCGCTGTGAGGCCTGTCAATGGCAATTAAAAGCGAAGACTTGCTGCGCGAACTGGAGTTGTTGCCAGTGTGGCAGCAGCGGCCCGCATCAGGTGAGCCTGATGCAGTCGTCAAACCTTCTCCTATGTATGAGCCAGCACCGAAGGCAGAAGCTGGGCCTGCAACAATGCAGGAGCGTGATGAGGAATACGTTGCGGAACCTGCAGCCGAGTCTGTGCTCAATTCAACGAGCGAAGAGCCGGCTGTCATGCTGGAGGAGATGGACCCACCGGATGAACTGCCGCCAGCAGAAAAGGATGAGCCTTCTGCCCTGCTTTCCCCCAGCGGGGAGGATCGCCAGCAGATCATCATGCAGATGGGGTGGTCGGCACTGGAGCAAGCGGTGGAACATTGTCCTGCCTGCAACCTGTGCAACACTCGCACCAAGACGGTGTTTGGCGTAGGCGATCGCAATGCGGACTGGATGTTTGTGGGCGAAGCCCCGGGTGCGGAAGAGGACCGCAAGGGCGAACCATTTGTCGGTCAGGCGGGCAAGCTGCTGGATAATATGCTGGCGGCCATCAAGCTCAGGCGCGGCAATAATGTGTATATTGCCAACGTTCTCAAATGCCGTCCGCCGGATAACCGCGACCCACACGGCGAGGAGGTGACGCAATGCAATCCTTACCTGCTGCGACAGGTGGAGCTCATCAAGCCCAAGCTGATCGTGGCTTTGGGCAAGTTCGCCGCGCAGTCGTTGCTCAATTCGGACAGTGCCATCGCGGCCATGCGCGGCAAACTCCATGATTACAATGGCGTGCCGGTGATTGTGACTTATCACCCGGCCTATTTGCTACGCAACATGTCCGACAAGGCTAAGGCCTGGGAAGATTTGTGTTTTGCGGTAAAGACCATGCAAGGCTTGTAATTTTTAGCCGCACCCTTATCTAGCCAATGGGCTATTCAAAGAAGGAGTTCATATGCAAAGGCTTTGGTTGAAACTATCCATCCTGTTGGTGGTGCTTAGCTTAAGCGGGTGTGGCTACAACACATTCCAGCAACTCGATGAAGAAGTGAAGGCGAACTGGTCCGAAGTGCTGAACCAATACCAGCGGCGTGCCGATCTGGTACCCAACCTGGTGAATACAGTGAAGGGTTATGCCAGTCATGAACGTGAAGTTCTATCTGCGGTGACCGAAGCGCGTGCGCGTGTGGGCAGTATCCAGGCTACGCCTGAGCTGGTGGATGATCCCGAGGCATTCGCCCGCTTCCAGCAGGCCCAATCACAGATGACATCCGCCTTGTCGCGCTTGCTTGTAGTAGCCGAAAATTATCCTCAACTGAAGGCAGATGCCAATTTCCGAGATTTGCAGGCCCAGCTGGAAGGCACCGAAAACCGCATCGCAGTGGCACGCAATCGGTATATCCAATCGGTCAAAGAGTACAACGTGGCCGTCCGCAGCTTCCCGAATAATCTGACAGCGATGATGTTCGATTACGAGCCCAAGCCCAGCTTTACCGTGGAAGACGAAAAAGCGGTCTCGAAACCGCCTGCAGTGGATTTCGACAATAAATAATCGAGCTTCGAGCCCGCATGCTGAAATATCTTCTAATGGCGGCGCTTTTGCTGCTGACCGTGCCCTTGCTGGGGCGTGCTGCGCCTCCGCAAGATCTGGCGGAGGCGCAGGAAGTCGCCGTTCCCGGGCTTACAAAGCGCGTCACTGATCTCACCAATACGCTGGATACCACCCAGCAGCAGGCGCTCGAATCGCGGCTGGCGCAATTCGAGCAGCAGCAAGGCAGCCAGATCGCCATTCTCATTGTGCCGACTACCCAACCCGAAGCTATAGAGCAGTATTCCATTCGTGTGGTGGATCAATGGAAGCTGGGCCGGAAGGGAGTGGATGACGGCATTCTCATCCTGGTGGCTAAAAACGACAGGCAGATGCGTATTGAAGTGGGCTATGGCCTGGAAGGCGCAATTCCGGATGCCATCGCGAACCGGATCATTGACGAGACAATGGTGCCGCATTTCCGCCAAGGTGATTTTTTCGGAGGCTTGACTGCAGCAGTGGATCAGCTTGCCGGCTTGATTGCTGGTGAGCCTTTGCCAGAACCTCAAGCTCAACGTCAAGGCTCCTGGGAAGGTATGCTTCCCCTGTTGCTGTTCGGCGGACTTATTGTGGGAGCCATCCTGCGCGCGATATTTGGCAACTTCCTGGGCGGTGTCTTGAATGGTGGGCTGATTGGAGCGGCAGTGTGGTTGCTGGGCGGTGGACTGCTTGTCGCGATGGTGCTGGCGGCCATTGCTTTTGCCATTACCCTAAGCGGTGGCCTTGGTTTCATGCCTGGCATGGGTAGAGGGACATATGGCGGTTTAGGCGGGGGCGGTTTTGGCGGCGGCACCTTCTCCGGTGGCGGAGGCGGTTTTGGCGGTGGCGGAGCTTCAGGGAGCTGGTGATGAATCAACAAAACAAGCTGAGCCGTTTTTTCCGGCATCTGTTCAGCGGGCCATGGCGCGTCAAAAAGTTTTTCCCTGAGAGTGCCATGCAGAACATCGAAGCTGAAATTCGCGACAACGAAACCACGCATACCGGCGAAATCCGCTTTGCAGTGGAAGCGGCGTTGCATCCCTATGAATTGCTGGCTGGCAAGACACCCCGTCAACGTGCTATCGAGCTCTTTGCAGCAATGAATGTCTGGGATACAGAAGCCAACAATGGTGTGCTGATCTACCTGCTACTGGCTGACCATGATGTGGAGATTGTTGCTGACCGGGGAATTGATCGCATCGTAGGTAAGGAAGGTTGGGAAGCGATATGCCATGAAATGGAGGCAGCTTTCAGCCGCGGCCATTTTGAAACGGGTGCATTGAATGGAATCAGGCAAATTGGTAAAGTACTGCAGGGACATTTCCCTGCAGACGGTGCCAATAACAATGAATTGCCTGATGCTCCGCTGGTTATTTAGTCTTTCAGTTGCATTCCATATGCCGCTTGCCGTCGCTGACAGCGAAGCCATGTCGCGTATCCTTAAGCAGCAGCCCTCCTTGAATGGGTTCGATATATGCCAGGGTGGCGGTTGCGCTGGCATCAATCATGTGTCATTAAGCATGGACGAATGGCAACAGGTAGCAGCCGAATTCCAGCCCGTCCCACAAGATGCCGAGGATGAGCGTAACCGCATCGCAAACGCCATTGGCCTGCTGGAGCAGATTGTTGGCGACAAAATCGGCACTTACAACGATTTCGCCGGCACCTTTGGTGCATTCTCCACGCCGGGGCAAATGGACTGCAATGACGAGGCCAGCAATTCCAATACCTATATCAAGCTCATGATGCAGGCCAAGCTGATCCGTTTTCATGAACTGCGCGATACCAAAGTGCGGAATTTCTTTTTCAATGGCTGGCCGCATACTACAGCCGCCATCGCTGATAAAGAGACAGGTGCGGCTTACGCCGTAGACTCCTGGTTTTACGATAATGGCGTACCCGCGGTGATCATTCCCCTGGAGTTGTGGAAGACCGGTTGGAAGCCTGACGACTTCCATTAATCACGCAAAGACCGTGGCTGACTTGCAGCTTGTTTGTCTATAAAATTCGCAGCTTTCCCAAGAGTTCACCCACATGCGCGCATCCCAGTTTTTTCTTGCCACCCTCAAAGAAGCTCCTGCCGAAGCCGAACTCATAAGTCATCGGCTGATGTTGAGAGCGGGTCTGATCAAGCGATTAGGCTCAGGTCTCTACACCTGGATGCCGCTGGGGCTACGTGTATTGCGCAAAGTGGAAAACATCGTACGCGAAGAAATGAATAAGTCAGGCGCATTGGAGCTGTTGATGCCGGCAGTGCAGCCTGCAGAGCTGTGGCAGGAAAGCGGCCGGTGGGAAGTGTTTGGTCCACAGATGCTGAAGATCAAGGACAGGCATGAACGCGATTTCTGTTTCGGTCCTACGCATGAAGAAGTCATTACCGATATTGCACGCAGGGAAATCAGTTCCTACAAGCAGCTGCCGCTGAACTTCTACCAGATCCAGACCAAATTCCGCGACGAGATCAGACCCCGGTTTGGCGTAATGCGCGCTCGGGAATTCATGATGAAGGATGCCTACTCATTCCATACCAGCAAGGCCTCGCTGGAGGAAACCTATGAAGTCATGTATCAGGCCTACAGTAATATCTTCAATCGGTTAGGGCTCAAATTCAGGGCCGTACGTGCGGATACCGGAGCAATTGGTGGCGAAGGCTCACATGAATTTCATGTGCTGGCAGATTCAGGTGAAGACGCATTGGCCTACAGTAATACTTCCCAATTTGCTGCCAATGTGGAACTCGCCGAAGCTCTGGCCCCCACTCATTCACGTGCTGCACCCGTTGAAAGCATGCACGAGGTGGAAACGCCCAAGCAGACCACCTGCGAGGATGTTGCTGCATTGCTCGGCATCGGCATTGAACGCATGGTGAAGTCTATTGCAGTCATCGCAGAAGGCAAGTTCTACCTGCTGCTGCTGCGTGGTGACCATACCTTGAATGAAACCAAGACAGCAAAAATTCCTGGTTTATCGGACTTCCGTTTTGCAACCGAAGAAGAAATCCGGGCGAATCTGGACTGCCCCCCCGGCTTTATTGGCCCCGTCGGGGTCAAGACAAATGTTCAAGTCTTCGCGGATAGAACGGTTGCTGCCATGAGCGACTTTGTATGTGGCGCCAACAAACCCAAGTATCACTTGGTGGGTGTGAATTTCGGGCGTGACGTGCCGGAGCCACTGCTAGTTGCAGATATCCGCAATGTCGCTGACGGGGACCCGAGCCCGGATGGACAGGGCACACTTGAACTGTGCCGAGGGATCGAGGTAGGCCACATCTTCCAGCTAGGTACGAAATATACGCAAGCGATGGGTGCAACTTATCTGGATGATGCCGGTCAGAGTCGCGTGATGGAAATGGGCTGCTACGGTATTGGTGTTTCGCGTATTGTCGGCGCAGCCATCGAGCAGCATAATGATGAGCGGGGGATTATTTTCCCTAAGACGATGGCACCGTTTGAGGTAGCCATTGCAGCGATTGGCTTCGACCGCAGTGAAGAGGTGCGCAAGGCTGCACTTGATCTGTATGACGAACTGAAGGCTGCAGGCGTGGATGTTCTGCTGGATGATCGTGGAGAACGGCCTGGCGTCATGTTTGCGGATCTGGAATTAATCGGGGTGCCGTACCGAATAACAATAGGGGAGCGGGGTTTGAAAGAAAGACAAGTCGAGTTTCAGGGGCGCGCTGACAAGGAAGCCCAATCAGTATCCCTGGATGATATTGTGGCCCGCGTAAAAAACGCCTGTGCGTAAGCTGGTTTTTTTATTGGGCCTGCTGCTGTTTGCAGCAAGTGCGATTGCCGGTGGGCAACGTGAAGAACCGTTGTCCAACAGCGTGCGCGCCATGATGCAAAAGTCTGTCAGCGATGCTGCGGCTCCGCGTTTGATATTTGCTAGTGAAGGCGAAGGCCAGCTCTGGCTGCAGGAGATGTCTCGTCGCCTCAAGAACCGTATTCCCGATCAGGTCGCGCGAGAGGATTTTCTGCGCACGGTGCACTACGAAGCCACCCGGGCTGGGCTCGATCCTCAGTTAGTGCTGGCCTTGATCCAAGTGGAAAGCGGCTTCAAGAAGTATGCGGTCTCCTCTGTGGGGGCTCGCGGGTACATGCAAGTCATGCCATTCTGGGTCCGCTCTATTGGTACGTCCGAACATAACCTCTTCCACCTGCGTTTGAATCTGAGGTACGGCTGTACCATTCTCCGCCACTATCTCGACATTGAAAAAGGCGATCTCTACCGTGCTCTTGGCCGCTATAACGGCAGTCTTGGCCAACCGCAGTATCCCAACCTGGTCGTTGGCGCGTGGCGTAAACACTGGGATTACCGTCAGCTGGGTATCTAGGCTTTTTCCTTTGCACCCTTCTGGTGCAAAATAAGTTTACACCTGAATCTCTTCCGTACTACTATAGGTAGTAGCGGACTTCTCATCCACATACTAAATGTTCGCTGTCGTTCCCGTTAATCTTTGTAGAAAAGAGGAGGAAGGCAAATGGATTTACTCGTAGCGTTAGGTATCAGCATTGGTGTTCTCATTGCAGCTTGGGTGTATGTCGCGTTAAGTATGCCCGACCTGCAACTGATCGCTTGGGCAGGCATTATTGGTTGGGCAACTTTCTACGCGGCCGGAGGAGGAACAACGGGTCTGCAAAAGGCGATTGCTTCTAATCTTGCAGGTAATTTCTGGGCAGCAGTAGCGTTGTATCTAGCAGCCATGCTGGCACCTGACAATGTGCTCGTCCTGTCACTTCTGTTTGGTGTGGTGGCATTCATCTTCTGTGTAGAGTCCAAGATATCCATCCTGTCTTTCATTCCCGGCGCCTTCCTGGGTGCAGCAACATGGGTAGGGGTAGATGTGGCGGGCAGCGCTGGGGACGGAGGTATCGTCGATATGGCAGACGTCATGATTCCGGTCTCTATGGTCATCGGTGCCGTTCTTGGCCTTGTTTCGGAGATAGTTGGCAAGAAGATGGCCGGATAATCCTAACTCATCAGCTCAATAAAAAACGGCGGGGAGACCCGCCGTTTCACGTATTAGCCAGCTTCAGTTCAGTACCTTGAAGCCATAGTAAGTACCAAATTCCCCTTCCGGCTCGTGATAAACGAACATCATGCCATTGGCATAACCTAGTCCATTATAGTGATTCTGGGCGCGCAGCTTCATCTCGTGGGGGAGCTTGCTTTTGCCGACCAGCTTGCCATTAAGGTCGAAAACCAGAACGGCTTTATGATCGATATCCAACAGCGCCAACTCTTCACCTTTCACTCCTGTGTAGGCGACATAATGATCGCTGATACCATCGCTTTTTACCTCGGCCGCATTGAGATCGAGCGCAATCTCTCCAATCTTCTCGCGCTTGGCCGGGTCTACAATCCACACCAGATTGCTGCGTTCCTGCTTCGCATAGTAGAGCTTGGTCTCCGGATCATAACTCGGCATGGTACTGGCTTCGCCAAAGGCTGGATTGAATCCGATAATATCTTTTGAGCCATCTTTAACGTCACCCTGGTCGGTCAACTCCAGCGCGAAGATGCCGGTATTGGGGCCAAATCCGGCACTGCTGGAAATGTTGTAGGTGATAAGTTCCAGCTGTTTTGTGTGGGGATTAAAATAGATTGAGCGATTGTCGAACCCAGGCATGGCAGAATTCAGATAACCACCTTTGTCGTCATATACATGAACGAGGGATTTTGAAAAAGGCGATTCCATATCTCCCGGCATAGGCGCCAAGCCGCCATCAGCAATGTAGTAACGGCTAACGTGTGGCACATAAGCGACTCCCATCGGTCTTGTTGTCGGTTTTTTGGCGAGTGGGATTTTGATACCGATAACGGCCTCAGGGAGTACTTGTGCCTGTGCTGTTGAAAAGCTAAGTACGCAAAGGATGGTCAGGACGAATTTATTGAGATGCATTACTGTTGCCTTCTGTTAAGAGTTAACTGAACCTGAGCGGGCCATTGTAGGACAGTCGTTATTTATGTAAAGACCCGAGTCTCCAAGAATGAAACAACCCCATTTATTAGTCTGTATCTCGGGCCATGGTTTTGGGCATGTGGCTCAAACAGCTCCGGTTGTGAACGCCTTGAAGCAGCTCTTGCCCGACCTGCGCTTAACCATTCGAAGTTCGGTGCCGCTTGGCCATTTGAGGAGCCGCATGCCACATGAGTTCCATTATCTGGAAGAAGCGGTCGATCCTGGCATGCAAATGGTGTCGGCATTGGAAGTCGATGAGGATGCCAGCTTCAAATCCTATGTTGCATTTCACGCGGAATGGGATACGCGTATCCAAGCCGAATCGGAACTGATCGCTGCATTGTCACCTGATCTTGTGCTCACCAATGTTGCCTATCTTCCATTAGAGGGCGCTGTCCGACTCGGGATTCCTGCTGTTGCCATGTGCTCACTGAACTGGGCTGATATCTTTCGTGATTTTTGTGGGGAAATGCCGGGGGCTGCACAAATACTGCAGCAGATAGAACGAGCGTATCAACATGCAGAGACCTTTTTGCGACTCACGCCCGCGATGCCAATGCCATGGATGCTGCAGCAACGGAACATTGGTCCTGTAGCGCAGCCGAGATTAAGCCAGCGCACATTGATTGACGGGAAGCTGGGGTTTTCCCAGAAGAAGAAGCTGGTTCTGGTGAGTATGGGCGGGATTGCCATGCAGTTTCCCATTGATGCTTGGCCAAGGATTGCTGATGTCCTGTGGCTAGTACCTGATAGTTGGCAAAGCGAGCGGAAGGACTGCATCCCCGTAGGATCGCTGGGACTAGATTTCTCTGATGTGCTCGCCAGCTGCGATATTCTGTTGACTAAGCCCGGCTATGGCTCATTTGTCGAGGCTGCATGTGCAGGTGTGCCTGTGTTATACGTGAAGCGAGAGGCCTGGCCTGAACAGGATGAGCTGGTTTTCTGGCTCAAGCAGCATGGAAGGTGTAAAGAGCTTAGTGGAGAACAATTGCAGACGGGTAACTTCGGAGAGGCATTATTAGAGCTAGTGAACCAACAGAAGCCGAATCCGGTTAAAGCATCAGGCACACAAGAAGGCGCACAATTTTTGGCGACTTTGCTCAGATACTAATTTGCCCGTTCAATCAGCATGGCATCGCCGTAACTGAAAAACCGGTAGCGTTGTTCAATCGCGTGCTGGTAAGCACGCTTGATATTGTCGATGCCGGCAAATGCGGATACCAGCATCAGTAAAGTGCTCTTCGGCAGGTGAAAGTTGGTCAACAGGCGCTCGACAATCCGGAAGCGATAACCTGGCGTGATGAAAATATCAGTCTCGCCTTGTCCCGCTAGCAGTTCTCCAGATACGGCAGCACTTTCCAGTGCGCGAAGCACCGTTGTCCCTACCGCTGTTACTTTGCCCCCTTGCTGCTGGGTGGAATGAATCAGCCTTACCGTTTCTTGGGGTACTGAATACAGTTCGCTATGCATCTTGTGCTGGGAAATGTCTTCGGCGCGCACCGGCTGGAATGTACCGGCGCCTACATGCAATGTCACATAGGCAATCTTGATGCCTTGATTCTGCAGTAACGCCATCATGTGTTCATCGAAATGCAGACCTGCAGTAGGCGCAGCCACGGCGCC
>Ga0196976_1000156_pt1 | contig 46092 bp, 34 predicted proteins | sample S3v_513CmetaG_FD_148644 | JGI IMG/M metagenome (GOLD analysis project Ga0196976, IMG submission 148644) | Soil microbial communities from Anza Borrego desert, Southern California, United States - S3+v_5-13C | ecosystem: Environmental > Terrestrial > Soil > Desert | place: USA: California... | reverse complement strand
GATCAGAAAAACATTGAATACGCGGCCAGTCGGCGAGAGCGGATGCACTTCCATGTAGCCGATCGTGGTGAACGTGGTCAGCACCATGTAGAAGCTGTCGAACCAGTTCCACCCTTCGATCAGGCGAAAGCCCACCACCCCGCAGGCCGCAACCAGGAGCAGGGCAGCCGCATTCAGCAGAATGTATTTATAAATGCGCACGTGAACTCTCTAGAGCGCGATTGTAGAACACAAAAGCCCCTCCCCGAAGGGAGGGGCGGGAGCTAAAGGCTCACGGTTAACGCACGTCCGTCGGTACGGGCGGCTGCGTGGCAGGAGTTGTGACCCGCTTCTGGACCCGGCTGTGTCGAGCCCCGTAAAGGAAGTAGATCGCCAAACCGATCGCGAGCCAGATGAACAGGCGTTCCCATGTGACCAGCGGCAAACTGGCCATCAGATAAAGCGAAACCACTATGCCCATGATGGGGACAAACGGTACCCAGGGCGTGCGGAACGGTCGCTGCAGGTCGGGGCGCTTTACTCGGAGAATCCATACGCCCGCACACACGATTACAAACGCCAGCAGCGTTCCTATGCTAACCAGGTGGCCCAGATCGCTAATTGGCAACAGCGCAGGCAAGAAGGCCACGCAGCAACCGACGGCAATTGTCGAAATCCACGGCGTCCGGAACCGCGGATGGATCGCTCCCGCCCACTTCGGCAGCAAGCCGTCGCGGGACATCGAATAGAACACTCGGGATTGGCCCAGCAGCATGACCAGCATGACCGTAGCCAGTCCGAAGATCGCCCCCGCCTTTACCAGGAAGCTCCCCCAAGCAATGCCCGCCGCGTCTATGCCCACCGCCACCGGGTCAGGCACGTTCAACCGGCTGTAGTGGACCATACCGGTCAGCAGTCCGGCGACGAGGATGTACAGGATCGTACAGACCGCGAGGGACCCAAGAATGCCGATCGGCATGTCCTTCTGCGGGTTCTTCGCTTCCTGTGCGGCCGTCGAAACCGCGTCAAATCCGATGTAAGCGAAGAACACCACCGCGGCGCCCGTGGCAATGCCCGATAATCCGAACTCGCCGTACTTGCCGCTGTTTGTGGGAATGAAGTCGCTCCAGTTGGCGGTGGCCAATCCGGGGTTCTTCAGGATGTACATGATCCCGATGCCGATGAACATCAGCACGATCGAGACCTTCACCACCACGATGGTAGCGTTCAGGTTTGCAGATTCCTTGATGCCAACTACAAGGACCGCCGTGATAACCAGCACGATCAGGAACGCGACGATGTTGAAGACGCCTGTCGCATGCTGCAGCGTGCTCGGGTCCACCCCCGCCGGAAGGCTAGTCAGCGGCATCCATCGCTCGTTAAAGAAAACCATCTGAGCGCCCGGTGTCGCGATGAACTGCGGCGGCAGATTGATGCCCCGGTCCTGAAGGAAGCTGACGAAGTAGCCACTCCAGCCGCTGGCCACCGTTGCAGCGCCCAATGCATATTCGAGCACGAGGTCCCAGCCGATGATCCAGGCGAAAATTTCGCCGAGCGTTGCGTAGCCATACGTATACGCGGAACCGGCGATTGGGATGAGCGACGCAAATTCGGCGTAGCACAGGCCCGCAAAGGCGCAAGCTATACCGGCAAGTACGAACGAAAGAACAATGGCGGGTCCGGCGTGTTGCGCGGCCGCCTGCCCTGTCAGCACGAAAATGCCGGCGCCTATGATGGCTCCGACTCCAAGCGTCACCAGGTTCAAAGGCCCCAGTGCGCGCTTCAGTGTATGTTCACCCTCTTCTTTCGACTCGTTCAGCAGAAGGTCGAGAGGCTTTGTTGCGAACAGCTTCGCCATGCGATCTGTCTCTCCTTCAGCAGTTCAGTGACCGCCGGATCCTGCACTTGACCTGCCCCACACCGCGCGGCGGTGCCACAGGAAATACACCGGTATTCCCAACAGCACGATAAACAGACCCGGCCACGTATATTGGGGCTTGTAGCGCAATAATATGACATCTATGAACGTGGCCATCAAAATATATATGGCCGGCAGCACCGGGTAACCAACCGCACGGTATGGCCGCGGCACATCCGGACGCGTCCTTCTGAGCACAAAGAGCCCGATCAGCGTCAGTATGTAGAAGATAATGACCGCGAACATCGTGTAGTCCAGCAGTTGGCCGTAAGTGCCCGTCAGGCACAGCAGCGAAGCCCATAGTGCCTGCACTCCTAGGGAAACCGCTGGCGTCTTCCAGTTTGAGAGCTTGGAAACAGACCGGAAGAACAATCCATCTTTGGCCATCGCGTAGTAAACGCGTGCGCCCGCCAGAATCAGGCCGTTATTGCAGCCGAACGTCGAAACCAGGACTGCCAGTGCCATCAGGCCCGCCCCGGCCGCCCCGAACATCTGCTGCATCGCCGCCGTCCCCACGCGGTCTTCAGCGGCGTGCTGAATACCCCTCTCCAGCACCGTGGTGCCGTTCGGGTCGCCCATCAGCGGGAGCACGCTGAGGTAAACGAAGTTTGTCGCGATGTAGAGCAGGATTACCGAACCCGTCCCGAGCGCAAGCGAGAGCGGCAGGTTGCGGCCCGGGTTCTTCACTTCCCCGGCCGTGAAGGTCACGTTGTTCCAGGCATCGGCCGAGAACAATGAACCCACCTGCGCGATGGCTAGGATCGTGATGGTACCGACCAATGCTGTTGTGCCCGTCACTCCGTCAGGGACTTGGTGAACCGCGCCCCACGCGTTCTGCCAGAATGCAGACCACCCCTCACCGAAGTTTGCTGCGATCGCCTGCGGATTGCGTCCCACCGCGATTCCCACGAGAACCAATCCAAGCAACGCTGCCGTCTTCGCAATCGTGAAGACGTTCTGTACCAGGGCGCCTGTTTTCACGCCGAAGATGTTCACGATGGATAGAAGGAGAATCGTGGAAATCGCTACGAGGTTCTGCGTATTCAGCCCGACGTCCATATTCCCCAGCACCATCGGACCGATCTGGATCGGCGGCACCTTCCCTAAGTGCAGGATCCAGTTCTGTGCGGAAATCGTAGGAAAGAAAACGCCGAGGAACTTGCCGAACGCCACGCCCACGGCTGCGATCGTTCCCGTCTGGATAACGAGGAAGAACGTCCAGCCATACAGGAACGCCCAAAGCGGGCCAAGCGACTCACGCAAGTAGACGTATTGGCCGCCCGCACGCGGCATCATTGCCGCAAGCTCCCCGTACGATAAAGCTGCGGTTACGGTCATGAAACCCGTGATCACCCACGCAGCAATCAGCAGGGCGGGAGAATCCACGAGCCGGGCGATGTCGGCGGAAACAATGAACACGCCGGAGCCGATCATCGATCCCATAACGAGGGTTGTAGAACTGAGCAGCCCCAGTCCTTTGACCAGTTCTTTGTCTTGTTCAACGATTACGTGCTGGCGATTGTCTACTTCGGTTGCGCGAGTGCTCACGATGCTCCTGTGGATGCGCAAAATCCGCTCCCGGACGCCACCCCTAAGGCGACCCGGCCCCAACCGCGGTTGCAGCAGATTACATCAAGTCAGCAGTTTGAGGAATTCCTGAGCGGATTCTCGTGGTGCCTCGATCAGGTCTGAAATCACGGCCACCGAGTCCGCGCCTGCGTCCACCACCGCACGCGCGTTCGCCCGTGTGATACCCCCAATCGCGACCAGGGGCTTGCTCGTCAACTCGCGGGCGCGTCGCACACCATCGACACCAACGACAGGATCGGGATTCTCTTTCGAAGTCGTAGCGAAGACCGGCCCCACCGCTACGTAGTCCACATCCAGGAGGTGCGCGGCGGCGATCTGCTCAGGGTTGTGAGTCGATATGCCTACGATCATGCCCGGGCCAACCACCTTCCTTACGGCTTCCACCGAAAGATCGTCCTGCCCCACGTGAACGCCATCGAAATTCGCCGCCAGTGCCAGGTCGGCCCGGTCATTCATGATGAGTTTTGCCTGTCCGCCGACGACCCGCTTCAGTTCCCGCGCATCCGCGAGCATTCGGCGGGTGGCCCCGCACTTGTTGCGGTACTGGATCAGGCGGACTCCACCCTCCGCCAACAATCGCGCGAATTCAACCAGGCCGCCGATTGACGTGAAGCAGCTTGCGTCTACGATTGCGTATAGCCGTGGGATGCCCATACGACAGCAGCTTACCAGCACAGGCAATTGAGGTCGGGAAGAAACTGGCCGTCTGTGTAAACCCACACCTCAGTTTTTCGTCCATTGTTGCAGACCGATGGAGCAGACGATACCAGTGACGCTTCCGGGCAGTATGGTGGGCGCGGCGGGCAGTCCGGGCATCCGTGCCGAGGACTTCGACCACATCGTCCGCGAGTACCAGGCCCGAATCTATCGAATTCTGCTGCTGGAACTGCGCGACGAGGACGCAGCCTCGTCGCTCACGCAGGAGTGTTTCTTGCGCGCGTACCGGAATCGCGAAGGTTTTCGCGGCGAGGCCAGCGTTTCCACCTGGCTGACCCGGATCGCCATCAACCTGGCTCGCGACCATCGGCGTAATCGCAGACAGTCCTTCTGGCGCAGGTTGTTCGGCAACTCACGCGACGAAGAACCCACAATGGAACTGGCGTCCGCCGTACCGGACCCCGCCGCCTCGCCAGAGCGTTCGTTCCTGGCCAAGGAAGAGATGCAGTGGGTAGTCAGAGCTGTGGAGAGTCTGCCCGACCAGCAGCGAACCGTATTTCACCTGCGTTTCATCGAGCAGATGAGTGTGGAGGAGATCGCCGCGGCGATGAACCTGAAGAGTGGAACTGTAAAAGTGCATCTGTCACGCGCCGTCGGCACATTGCGCAGGATGCGCAAGGAGTTGAAGAAGTGAAGCACGTGCATTTGAGCGACAAGCAGCTTACAGAGGTGTTGACCGGCGTTGCGTCCGCGGAACTCACCACGCACCTGGCCGAATGTGAAACGTGCCGGAAAGAAGTGGACGACATGAACACCGCGCTGAAGGGTTACGCAGTCGCTGTCCAGCCGCATCCGGCGGACCCGCACTTTTGGCTGCGTCAGCGCAACACCATCATGGCAGCAGTTGCACAGCCTCATCGACGTCCCGGTCCGCTGCGATGGGCGTGGGCGCCTGCAGCGCTCATCATCTGCGCTGCCCTGCTGCTCGCTGGAAATCCCGATCACCCTCAAGAAGGCCCGGCCAGAACTGCGCAGCCTCAGGCGGTGATCGATGACGAAGCGTTGCTGATGGAGATTCAGAGTGACCTTCAGACCGGAATGCCCGACGCCCTTGTCCCTGCCGCGCTCATCGCCAATGAAAGATCGCGGCTCATTCGGGCGAGGTCCGACAACACAGTTCGCAACCAGTAGGAGGAGATGAATGAGAAAGCTTGCCGTAGTAATACTGCTGCTCACGAGCGCCGCTGTGGCGCAGCAGCGAAGAGTGGCGCCCGCCCCGTTGCCCGCACCGACGCCCGGGGTTCCCGCTGACCGTGTCTTCTATATGCGAGCGCCTGTCGGGAAGTGGTGGAAGAACTCCCAACTGGTGCAGAAACTCGGAGTAAACGACAGCCAAGTACAGCAGATCGAGCAGATATTCCAGGAGCATCGCATGAGGCTGATTGACATTCATGCGAACCTCGAACGCGAGGAGACGCGACTGGAACCGATGATCGAGGCTTACAACGCTGACGAAAATGCCGTGATCGCGCAGATCGACAAGATCGCTGCGGCCCGTGCAGAACTGGAAAAAGCAAACGCGCGCATGATGCTCAACATCCGCCGCGTGCTCACGGCCGATCAGTGGCAGAAGCTTCAGGCTGAAGTACCGCAGCACCTTGGCCCGGGGCCTGTACGCTTTCGGATGCACATGCCAGCCCCTCCTCCTCCGCCGCCAGCGGGTGGACCAAGTGAGGACAACCTGTAGGATTGGCGAAATCCTAAAAGCGGAAAGGCCGCTCCCCTAAAGGGCTGCGGCCTGTTCTTTTTTCGCGAACAATCGCTCAAGAAACTTCGTGTCGAGCCTGCCCGCGATGAAATCCGGGTCTTGCATGATTCGCCGGTGCAACGGAATCGTTGTGTGCACGCCCTGGACGATGAACATCTCCAATGCGCGCGACATGCGCGAAATCGCTTCGGCCCGGTCTTTGCCTCGCACCACCAGCTTCGCAATCAGCGAGTCGTAATAAGGCGGGATTGTGGCCTCCCCGTAGGCAGCCGTGTCCACTCGAACGCCCGTTCCCCCGGGCGGATTCCACACGGTGATCTTCCCCGCCGAGGGTGTAAATTTTTCAGGATGCTCAGCGTTGATGCGGCACTCGATGGCGTGGCCGCGGTGGATCACAGGTCCAAGAAGGACGCGATCGAGCTTTTCCCCCGCCGCGAGAGCGATTTGCGCCTTCACCAGGTCAACGTCGGTCACCATCTCCGTCACGGGATGCTCGACCTGGATGCGCGTGTTCATTTCAATAAAGTAAAGCGACCCGTCCTCGTCCATCAGGAACTCGACCGTGCCGGCATTCACGTACCCAATCTCGCCCAACGTCTTCGAAAGCAGCTCTCCGATGTGCTGGCGAAGATCGGGGGTCATACGTGGCGAGGGCGATTCTTCCAGCAGTTTCTGGTGCCTGCGCTGGATAGAGCACTCTCGCTCGCCGAGACTGATGACGTTCCCGTACGCATCCCCGAGCACCTGGAACTCGATGTGGCGCGGCCGCTCGACGAACTTCTCCATGTACAGGTCGCCGTTTCCGAACGCAGCCTGCGCTTCCGATTGCGCCTGGTGAAACAACTGCGCAACCTCCTCCTCGGAACGGATGATGCGCATGCCTCGTCCACCGCCACCGGCCGAGGCTTTCAGGATGACCGGAAAACCCACCTTGCGCGCCCACTCGCGTGCATCCTCTTCCGAGTTGATGACACCGTCCGAGCCGGGCAGGATGGGCACGCCCGCCGACTTCATCGCGGCACGCGCTTTTTCCTTCTCGCCCATCAGGCGAGTAATCTCCGGAGGCGGTCCGATGAACTTTATTCCGCAGGTCTCGGAGACTTCGGCAAAGTTTGCGTTTTCGCTCAGCAGACCGTATCCGGGATGGATGGCATCCACGTTCGCGATCTCAGCCGCGCTGATAACGGCGGGGATATTCAGGTAGGACTCCGCAAGGCGAGGCGGACCAATACAGATCGCCTCATCCGCGAAGCGGACGTGAAGTGAGTCGCGATCGGCTTCGCTGTAAATCGCGACGGACTTGATTCCTAATTCCTTGCAGGCGCAAATCACACGTAAGGCGATTTCGCCACGATTGGCAACGAGGACTTTTCGGAACATGAGCAGTAGGCGGAGTGCACCCCACACTCCGCGCTTGACACTAACTCCTTAGTCTGATGGCGAACAATGGCTGGCCGTATTCGACCGGTTGTGCATTCGAAACGAGAATCTTCACGATTTCGCCGCTGGCATCCGCTTCGATCTCGTTCATCAACTTCATCGCTTCGACGATGCACAGCACCTGGCCAGCGTTCACGTGGTCACCGACCTTCACGAAAGCCGGCGCACCAGGCGATGGTGATTCATAGAACGTTCCGACAATGGGCGAACGCACCAGATGCAGGCTTGCATCGGCAACCTCGGCCGGTTCAGCCGCTGGTGCGGCAGCCGCAACAGGAGCAGAAGCCGCGTGTACCGGAACCGACACGGAGGCCGGAGCCGCTGCTGCCGCCTGCGCCACTTGCGGTGGCGCATAGACGACCTGGGGCGCTGCAACCGTCTGCGCGCCTCTCTTCATGCGGACCTTCAAGTCGCCGCGCTCAAGTTCAAATTCCGCAATGTCTTTTTCGACAAGAAAATCGATCAGTTCTTTGAGTTCTTTGGAGTTCATCTTCAGATCTCGATGAGGTCCTTCCCGGCAGGCGTGAGAACTTCGCACCCATGCTCGGTCACTACAACCATGTCTTCGATTCGCACGCCACCCTTGCCGGGAACATAGGCACCGGGCTCGATTGTAATCACCATTCCGGGCTTCAGAACATCGTTGCCGCCCCTGCCCACGCGCGGCGCTTCGTGTATCTCGAGGCCCACGCCGTGCCCGGTCGAATGAGTGAAGTAACGCCCATATCCTGCTCGTTGCAGCACACGGCGAGCCGCGCGGTCCACATCCCCGACCAACGCTCCCGGACGCACTGCATCAATAGCTGCCAGTTGCGCCTGCAACACAGCATCGTACAGTCGCCGCTGCTCTCGCCCTGCGCGACCGACATGCACCGTACGCGTCATGTCAGAGCAGTAACCCGCGAGTATAACACCGAAGTCGAGCACGACGAATCCGTTGCGCGGAACCGCAGACTGCGATGCGCGTCCGTGTGGAAGCGCCGATCGCGGACCGGACGCAACGATGGTTTCGAAGCTCATCGCCTCCGCGCCGGCGCGTCTCGCTGCATATTCAAGTTCCGCCGCGACGTCCACTTCCCGCGCGCCCGGCTTGATGTGGCGAACTGCAACCGGCAGAAGGTCCGAGCCGGTCACAACCGCTCGGCGAATGGCTGCCAGTTCAGCCGCGTCCTTCACCATGCGGAGCGTTTCGACGATGTCGTTCGTCTCGCGGCTTCGCGCTGGTGCCAGTGCATGGTTGAGCATGCTCCGCTGTGCCACCGTGAGATGCTGTGCTTCAATCCCGACCGCACGCGCGCCCGCAGCACTCAGTCGTTCCGCCGCCGCAATGATCGGAGCGCCCTTGCTGATGACCACACTTGCACCGGTCACCTCTTCTTTCGCCTGCGACGTGTATCGCCCGTCCGTAACGAACAACCACTTCCCTTCGTGGACGGCCAGGACTCCGGAACTGCCGGTAAATCCACACAGATACCTGACGTTCGGCAGATGCGTGACGAGCAGCGAATCAACTTTCGCGCGTGCCACAGCGTCGGCGGCAAGCCGTAATCGATGCTTGTAGTCCGGTGTTTGACGATTGGGCTTCAACACAGACAGTGTCGCAGCATTCCGCGAATCACTCAACGAATTCCGTTCATCTCGCGCGCACAAAAAAGCCGGGGCGCTCGGCCCCGGCAGATGACATCAGTCTTCTCCTAGGTCTGAATGATCTTCGGGGTGATGAAGAAAATCAGTTCCTGCGTAGTCGTTTCAACCGAACGGCGCTTGAAGAGGTTGCCGAGGATCGGGATATCGCCCAGCAGCGGAACCTGTTCCGTGGTCGAGTTGTTCTGGGTCTGGATGACGCCGCCAACTACGACCGTGCCGCCGTCGGTCACGAGCACCTGGGTCGTCGCCTGTTGAGTGATGAGCGTCGGGTTACCTTGGACTTCGCGCGCGAAGTCAGGCGAGGTGTTCTCGACGTCCAGGTTCAGGAAGATCGTGTTCTCGACCGTTATCTGCGGGGTGACCGTAAGCCGCAGGAAGGCGTCGATGAACGTCACCGTTGGCGGACCACCAAGCTGACCGAGCGTAACGACCGGCAGTCGAACACCCTGGCGGACTACTGCCTGGATGTTGTTCTGGGTCACGATGCGAGGACGCGAGAGAATCTTCAGCAGGCCTCGCGATTCGGCCATCGTAAGGATTGCGTCGATACGGTAGCGGTTCGTTGCGTTGGTGAAAGTCAAACCGCTCGTCGGCGTTAGGGCCGGCATATTCGTGAACAACGGAATCGCGTTGCTGGCCGGCGACCTGAGATAGAACGGGTTGAGCCCGCCGATCTCGACCGGGCTCTTGCTCAGAGCTCCGCCGATGGCGCTCGGGCCGTTGCCCCAGCCGAAGCCAAGCTGCGTGCCGATGTCGCGCGCGAACGTGCGAGTTGCGGCCACCACGCGGGCTTCGATTTCCACTTCCTGCGTCTTGCGATCGAGTTGCGCAAGCAGCCGGTCGATCTCTGGGATCGTGTTCGGGATGTCCTGGATGATGAGCGCATTCGTACGCTCATCGGCAATGACGTCGCCGCGAACGCTCAAGAGTTTCTTGATCGTCGGCAGCACGTCCTTTGCGTGTGCATAGCTCAGGAACCGCGTCACGCTAACCTTGTCAACAGCGAGTGCTTGAGCCTGTATCTGTGCGCGACGCGCTTCGGCTTCCTTGCGTAGGCCTTCCACCGTAGCGATGCGCAGCACATTACCCTCAAGCTGGCGATCAAGCGCGTTGTTCCTTAGGACGATATCGAGAGCCTGGTCCCACGGCACATCGTCGAGCACGAGCGTGAGCGTGCCGCTTACGCTCGGATCCAGCACGATATTCAGCCCGCTGATCTCGTGTATGAGCCGGAAGAAGTCCTTGATATCGACGTCTTTCAGGTTCACCGAGATCGGCTCGCCCGTGTAACGAGGCTTGTCTGCCACGCCCTGGCTCTGGAGCTGACGCTGCTCTAAAGCGAAATTGATTGCCTGCGTTCCCTTCTGCGGCTGGGCGGCAGTCTGCTGTGGCGCTGGCTGAGCCGGCGCCGGAGCGGTTTCCTGCATCGGTGCAGGCGCGCTAACGTTGGCTGCCACCTGCTGCGGAGCTTCTTCCGTCGCTTTCACCTTGAAGTCGGGCTTAACGATCGCGATGTTCTGTGCAGGCTGCTCTTTCTTCGAAGCTTCGGTGCTCGAGGGCAGCGCGACAGGTTGCACGCTGGCGACCAGCGCATCCCGGCTCACGTCTCCCGGAGCCGGCACCGGTGGGACTGGTTCGCTCTTCTCCGTAGCGGCCGCCACCGCGGACTTCTGCTGCTCGACCGCTGCGGGCTTCTGTTCCGCAGACGCGGGTTGACTCGCCACCTGCGTCTTTGGCTGAAGCTTCAGCACTACCTTGTTGCCATTCTGCGCGACCTGGTAGCTCTGAGGCGACCGGACGTCCACCACGATACGTGTGACCGGCGGCGCCGTCTGGAACCTTCCCATCCGCACAGCAAGAACATCACCCGAGTTCACGCGAATCGGTCTTGGCTTTCCTGCGGGGACCGCGTTAGGCAAGTCAACGACAACGCGCTCCGGGTTCGACAGCGTCATGGCAGACGGGACAACCGGGGCCGTCACTGCGACCTCCACTTCCATCCCGCCCGCCGCGCGAGCGACTGTAATGCTGCTCACGCGAGCGATACCGGTCCCGGTCTGCGGCCTCGAGGGTGCAGCTTGAGCCTTCACGGGTTGCGCTACTGGCTTGCTCTCCGCCACTGAAGGCTGACTCTCGTTCGCCGCTACGCTGGGCGCTGCGCCGATAATATTCAGCGTGAGTGAGCCGTTGCCCTCCTTCATCGTCACCTTCGCTGAAGGATCAAGCGTCAGTTCGACTCTGGCAACTTCAACCCCGCCCTTGCCGGTGTATCCAACCACCCGGTAGGAGGCCAGGCCTGGTGTCTGCAATCGCTTGTTGCGGTCAGCAAGTTTGCCAGGCGAAACCGCTGGAAAGTCAATCAGCATCAGGTGGTCGGCCGGGCGGTACGGATTGAAAACGAACGGTCCGCTGGCCTGTATCGTGACCACGCTCGTGCTGCCTTGTGACACCACGCTGACGTTCGTCAGTTGCGGTCCAGCAGCCATCGCCACGATGCATAAGAGTGGCAACACAAACAGCAGTTGCTTCAGCCTCATCTCGTCTCTCCTCACGCTGCCAGGCGTCGTCCGGAAGCGTGTGCGGCAACCCGCCGCGTTATGGCCCTATGACTTCTTGCTTCTATCGCTCAATCTTGCTTACAACCAAATTCGCCAACTGCTCGCGGGCAGTGAGCTGCCCGATGCGGTCGCTTACTCCGCTCCCGCACCACCGGAATTCACTCTGAAACTGGAAATCCCATCAGCTAACACTGATGACCTTGGGATCTGCTTAACGACGTCGCGCGTGCTGACCCGGCCCACCCGATCGACGATCCGCTCGCGCACGATCATCGAGTTGGCCGTTATCTTTACGACTGCGCCGTTGAAAACAGGGTCCCCTTCGCGAAGAAAGTAGGTCTTGTTCGAACCGTTATCCACCACCGCGATAGTCTCGTCAGCCGACCGCACAATGCCGCGCAGGATGAGCCGCGAGATGACGAGGCACTTTCTGCCTTCGCCGCAGCTCGGCCCATTTCCGCCCATGTCACTCCGGATGATGCTGACGAACGGGTCGCGCTTGCCTTGCAGCCTGGCGGCCGCGCTTCGCGTCTGCGGCTTCGAACTCCCGCCGTCTGCAGCAGGCTTGGCCGGTTGCTGAGCGGGTGCTCCTGCCTGAGTTGGGTTTCCTGCCTGAGCATTCAGCTCGCTATTGATGGCCGCCGTCTTCTTCGAAACTGCATTGGCCGCGCCCTGCGCAGTACGCACGGCTTGCACCTGTGCGGATGCCGTAGCCGTTCCGGCAATGATGGTCAGAACAATTGCGATCTTGGACTTCATGCGCATCCTCTACTGTTTCTTCGGCGCCTGGGCCTTTTGATCGGCACTCGCGTCGCGGCTGAAGAACGTTGTTGCCACCACCTTCGCGCCAACGCTCTCGTGCGGACCGTACTGGTAACCCTTCCTGAATCCTGTTTCGTTCCGCAGCGCGCCCATTTCAAGGTTCGAGACGTTGATAATCCGTTCCAACTTCCCGACACGCTCGAAGAAGGTCAGCATCCCGAAATACGGACCATCCAACTCGATATCGAACGGGACTTCGACATAGAACTCTCGCTGCACGGTGGGACGCGACTTGTACTTTCGAATCTCGATTCCCGATGCCGCGGCCGTGGTTTGCATGAGGCGCATGAACTGATCGGCTTCTTTCTCGTCCGGCACGATCAGCTTTTGCCGCTCCAGTTGCTGTTTGAGCGACTCGATATCCGCCAGCAATTGGTTCATGTTCCGCTCGTAAGGCCTGAGCATGTCGTTGTCGCGCTGCTTCTGTTCCAGGGTCAGACGATTTGCCCGGTTCGAATCGTCCATGCTCTTGTAAAAGCCCAGGTACGCCACGGCCGTGACCGCGATGGCCACGCCTACTATGAGCGCCACCTGCACTTTCGCCGGCATTTCACTTAACTTGGACATAGACCTTCAAGCCCCCAAACCGACGGGGCCCTCCGCTTACGTTTTCGGTGCTTTTTCACAGACCAGCGTGAAAACGAACGCCTGCATGTCCCTTACTGCGACGTCCTGCGTGGCCTCGTTGATTTCGACGGATTTGAATTGCCCACTTCGCTGCAATGCTTTCATCAGGTCGGCAATACTGTGAACGCTGAGAGCCACACCCTTTATGTTGACGGCCTTGCCGTCATCGCTCATGGTCGTCAGCCACACGGCATCCGCCGAGTTGACCGTCTCAGCCACTGCTGCCATCAGGGTCACGGGGCCGCTCTGGTTCGCACGCAGTTGCTCGATCACGTCCACGCGTCGCTTGTAGTCGTTCTTCTGCTTTTCGCGTTCGAGGTATCGCGCCTTTACGTCTGCGAGCCTGCGATTTTCGGCCTCGGCAACGGACAGTTGTTCCTGGATCTTCGTCGCGTCTCGCTGCAGTTTCCAGTACCAGGCGCCGTTGCCGATGACGGTGAGCAGAATCACCACCAGCACGACGACAAAGATGTTTGGCCCCTCCCCGCTGAACGAGGGCATGGCCAAACTGGCCTTCTTGCCTTTCTTGGGCTTCGGTGCGCCGAGCAGGTTGATGCGAATCATAGGTCTTCAAAGCTCCTCAGGGCCAAACCCACAGCGACTGCAAGTTGCCCTGCGTTCTTTTCGATCAACTCAGCCGCAGGCGATGCGGGGTCGTACTCGACTCGTTGGAACGGGTTGAGGTGTTCTACCGGCAGGTTGAACTCCTGTCGGAGTCCCTCTGCCAGTCCGGGCACTTTTGCCGACCCACCTGCCAGGTAGATCCGCTCGATGTGCTCGCCCGGCGCAGTCGCCCTGAAGAAGTCGAATGTCTTCTGTATCTCAAGGACGATGATTTCCGTTACCTGCGCGAGGATGGGCAGCTTGGAGTCTTCGCTGACGGTGCCCAGCTTCTCACCGAGCTTGAAGCGCTCGGCATCGTCGAAACTCAGGTCGAGTTCCTTTTGCAGCGAATCCGTGTATTGGTGTCCGCCGACGCTCACGTCGCGTGTGAACAGCGGCGTTGCGCCTTTCACGATGTTGATGTTCATCACGCTGGCGCCCACGTTCAGCAGGGCCACCGTGGAGTTCGGCGCGGGATTGTAGTTGTACTCGTAGCAGTTCTGGAGGGCGAAGACGTCGATATCAACGATGGCAGGCGATTTACCCGCCATCGACAACACGTTCGTATAGTTCAGGATCTTGTCTTTCTTCACCGCAACCAGCAGCACGTCCATCTGCGGACCGCTGAGGTCGTCCGAAAGCACCTGGTAGTCGAGGTTCACATCGGCGATATCGAAGGGGACATGCTGCGCCGCTTCCGTCTGCAGGCTGTCCGCGAGTTCGTCTTCCGGCATGGTCGGCATCGTGATGCGCTTCACAATCACCGAGTGGCCGCTCACCGACGTAGCGACCAGCTTCGCCTTGATCGCCCCCGTGGCGAACAGTTTCGAGATGGCCGATGAGACTGTTGGCGAGTCCATGATCATCGAGTCCACCACGACGTCGGTCGCCAGCGGTTCCATCCCGAGGTGTGCCAGTTCGAGACCGGCCCTCGATTTCTTCAGCTCCACCGCCTTGATTGCGCTTGAACCGATGTCAAGTCCGACTATGTTTTTGCTGCCGCCCAATCCGAACATATGGACCTTCTTTATTCCCCGGCGGCGATCACTCGCGCCGATTTCGGCTTCTTCTTCGTCGTTTGGCCTGCGCCTACCATGCTCTGCCGCTCCATCCATGAATCCAGAATGGTCTTCTTGAATTTCCAGCGGTTGCCAAGCTTGAAGGCCGGGATTCTCTCTTCGGACACATACTTGTAAAGCGTGTCAGGACTGATCCCCAGGTACTGCGAGGCCTGGCGAATGTTCATCACTTCGCGTGATTCGGCCATAAGACTAGCCTCTTCTCTTGAATACGTCCCATCACATCGGGACATGACCTTCCGACGGGCACGCTCACCGGCGCTTTTCCTCGTTCTTTGTGGCCGGTCCGGGGACCCTTGGAAGAATCACTCGTGTCTCGGGGGGAAATTCGAGCGTAGCTGGTTATAGCAAGTGGAGTAGGAGAACAGTCAAGAACTACTTAGGCTTTTGTCCGATATCTTCGGTCTTTACGGGGCTGGACTACCGGACATGTCCCTTCGATTTGCCGCATATGCAGGGCCTTCGCTTTTGGCCCACCACAACATCCTGTGGTGTTTACGTCGGATGTTCGGCAGCACCTAGCTTGGCAACACGAAGGTCACATGCTCGCCCTGCAAATCCGCGAAGGCTACAGCTTGGCGAACTCTGCTTTCGCTTGGCGCAGAATCGGTAACTCGGGGTCGGCGCTGCTCCAGAGTTCGAAGAACTGCTGGTAGGCCTTACGCGCTTCGACGGCGTCGCCCTTCATCGCGAGCGCCCGGCCCAGTCCGAGTTTCGAGAGCGGTATCAGCATGGAAGTGGCATCGATTCCGCGATACTGCTCCACTTTGCGGAATGCTTCTGCCGCGTTCTCGGCATTCTTGGTCTGCAGTGAAGCCATCCCGCGCAGGTAAATGGGGATGAGTCCAAGTATGCTGCTGACTTCATATGTTTCAACGGCCTTCAAATGCTCCAGGGCGTTTTGGCCATTGCCCCGGCTCACTTCGCCTGCAGCTCTGACGACCGGTAGCCCAATCTCATTCAGCAACGTGTCGGACGGAAAGTTTGCAGCCATCTCCCGCATCATGCGCTCCCCGCGCTCTCGCTCGCCTGACAACGCCAGGACGAGCGCTGCAACGGGCACATTGTTGCGGGCTGGTTTAGGGCCGAGCCCGGACGAGGCCAGCCTGCGGGCCTCTTTCACCTCGCCAGCGACCGCCGCCAGAAGCGCATCGTTAAGCCGGCTGCTGTTCGCCAGTTCCTTGAAGTTGTGTCGAGTAGCCAGCGTGACGGCCTGCGCCGAGTGCGTCCGTGACTCACGGAGCCGCCCGTAGTACGCGGCCCTCTGCGCCCTGACCGTATGTGCATTGAACTGCTCCGCGGGACCGAGACGCGACGCCTGGTCCAGCATCCTGTCCACCGTCGTCATGTCCCCTTGCAGGAACGCAATCAACGCATACAGGCGGAGGAACGTGTCCGGACTCTTCCCTTTGCGCGCGTTGTACTGGTCAAGTATGGCTTTGGCTTCGTCAGGCCGGTTCTTTGCCACGAAAGCGATAGCCATGTTGTGCGCCGCGAGTGGCTCGTCGGGGCTGATGCGTGTGGCCTCGCGCGCTTGTTGCTCGGCGCGCTCCCACTGCCCGGTCTGGTAGTAAAGAACGGCGAGGTTGTTGTAAGGGATGTAGTCGTGCGGATACGTGCTGCGCCAGAGTTCGTAGGTCTCGATGGCTTTACGAAGGTCGCCGACCGTGTCTGAGTAGTAGTGGGCTGCTATGTAGAGTTTCTCGCGCTCACTCACCCGTTCACGCAAGTAGAAAGCCTTTATCTGGTAATCGATGGCCCGTTCGTTTTCCCCGATATTCGACAACACGGTGCCTGCGCGTGCGTATGCCAGCGCAAAATTGGGATCGAGTTCAAGCGCCCGGTCGTAGAACGTTAGCGCTTCGGTATCATGCCCGCTTCGCCGCATTGACTCGCCGAGGCTGAATGCTTTCAGCGCCTCGAGCGACGAGGTGGTCGCGCCCTCCACCGGCTTGTCGAACCGCTCAATCGACCCCAGTGACTCGCCGAGTTTGCCGCGAAGGTGCGTAGCAGCGGTTCCCAGCGTTTTCAGCACGCCTTCCTTGCTTCCTGTGGACTCCTGCTCGCGCGCGATGGATTCGCCAGTCGCACAGTTCAGCGCATCCAGCGTGATCACGTACTGGTTCCCGAGATTGCTGATCGAGCCGTTGATCATCGCCTTGATCCCGGCACGCTGACAGACTTCCCTTCCCAGCACAGGGCCTAGCCGGTCGTCCGGGGAACGCCCCATATACGACAGCGTCTCCCGCACCTTCGCATCGGGATAGATGTTCATATAAGGCGATTGCTCAAGCTGTACGGCAAGTGCCTGCTTGAGTGCGCCATCGAACACCGGTTCGCCGGTGGTGTTCACAAAGTCTGAAAGGAGCACGGTATCGCGCTCGGTCAGGGCGTGCGCGCGGCGTCCCCGAGTGAGATAAACGCCCAGTGCCACAGCCACAAGCACCACGACCGCCGCCACAGTTGCCCAGAAGCGACGGCCCGCTCGCCTGTAAATCGCGCTCGGGGTTCGATCAGTTATGCGTCGGCTCTCGGTACGCAGCTTCGGCGCCGCCGAACTCAATCCCCCGAGCGGCAATACAACCCTGCTTGATTCGGTGTCGCGCCGCAGACGTTTGAGGTCCGTCAGCATGTCGGACGCGCTCTGGTACCGCAGTCTTCGGTCCTTCTCAAGCGCCTTGTTCAGGATGTGCTCGAACTGCTCGGGAACATCAGGATTAAGGCGTACCGGGGACACAGGGGCACGATTCAGGATGGCGTCGAAGATGACGGCCGACGTCGTCCCGCGGAATGGCACTGACCCTGTCGCCATCTCGTACATCACCGCGCCAAACGAGAACAGGTCCGTGCGCGGGTCGAGTTCCTCGCCTCGCGCCTGCTCCGGAGACATGTACGCTACGGTGCCGAGCGCCACGCCGGGACTGGTGAGCTGTTCCTGCGCAATCGTCGCAGCAGAGGCGTCAGCCGCCTTCATTGCGGGACGCGGCATGACTTTGGCCAGCCCGAAATCCAGGACCTTCGCTTGCCCGCGGTCCGTGACAAAGATATTGGCCGGCTTGATGTCCCGATGGATCACGCCCTTGCAGTGAGCGGCGTCGAGGGCATCCGCAATCTGAATCGCAAGTTCGAGAAGCTGGCTCAACTCCATCGGACGGCCATCAATGCGCGTCTTCAGTGTCGAACCCTCCAGCAACTCCATTACGATGAAGTGCTGTCCGTTAGCCTCATCGATGTCGTGAATGGTGCAGATGTTCGGATGGTTCAGCGCTGAAGCGGCACGAGCCTCGCGCTGGAATCGCTCCAGTGCCTGTGGATCGGCTTCCACGTCCTCGGGCAGCACCTTGAGCGCGACCTTCCTCCCCAGGCGGACGTCTTCAGCGGCATAGACGACCCCCATCCCCCCGCCGCCCAGGCGCTCGATGATGCGGTAGTGCGAGACTGTGGCTCCGGCTACCCACGTCATCACGGGCGACCTCCGCTCTCGGCTGACCTGTCAATTGTTGTCCGCACGCTGTTCATCCAAAGATACTTCAGCACCACTCACCACGAACTCGCATCGAAATAGGAGGATGCTGAGGTTCCGTCCGAAGATGATACATATTTCCGGGGGGCACATCTAAGAGCGCCTAAAATTCTTTCGCGCTTCTTATCCGATGGCAACGTTCAACAAACTGTTGACACGCGCATTCCTGCTGCCGCTTCTCTTCACGGTAGCGCTGGGCCTCCTGTTCCTTTGGCAAAGCGCCACTCTCATCCAGTCCTCAAGGTGGGTGGACCGAACGGACCGTTCGATCTCCACGTCCCGGTTCCTTACGCGCTCCATCCTCGATATGGAAACGGGACTGCGGGGTTACCTCCTCACCGGCCAGGAAGTCTTTCTTGAGCCGTATATCGCGGCGGAGAAGCGAATCCCCCAACTGTTCCAGGAAGTCCGCGCCCTCTCCGACGACTCCGATCAACTCCGCATTCTTCAGCACACTGAGGGATTGTTCCAGGAGTGGCTCCGGTATTCGCGGGAACTGATCGATCTACGCCGGTCCGGCAGGGACTATGGATCGCTCGAGCGCAATCTTGCCGGTAAGCGATTGATGGACACCATCCGTTTGAGCCGTGAGGACTTCGTTGCGCGACAGGAACGGCTCCGCGAGCAGCAGGTCGAGAGATTCGATTGGCGGGTACGCGTGCTGTTCGGAAGCGGAATCGCAGTGACCATCGGATTTGGTCTTCTGCTTGCCGTACTCACCCGCGGACAGTTGAAAAATTTGGCCAGCACGTACGCAGATGCTATCGAACTTGCCGAGCATCGTGCGGAAGAGCTTCGAGAAAGCAACGAGTTCATCTCCACAACGCTGGCCAGCATTGGTGACGGCGTGGTTGCGACCGACGCCGAAGGCAATATCGCATTCATGAACCGCGTCGCCGAGGAAACGACAGGTTGGCGATGGCAGGAGGCCCTCGGAAAGCCACTAAATGAAGTAGTGAAGGTAGTCGACGAGATAAGCCGTGCTTCCCTGGACCACGTTGTGCATGATGCGGTAAAGAACGGTTCGCCGCGGACGATCACGACCAGGCAGGGCATCCTTCTCCGGCGCGATGGAACGGAGACCCCGGTGGACGAGAGCATCGCCGCCATAGTCGACCGTGACCACAACCTGCTCGGAGTGGCACTCGCGGTTCGTGACCTGACCCGTCAACGGCGCAGCGAAGAGGCCTTGCGCTCAAGCGAACGCCTGGCCACCTTGGGACGGCTGGCGTCCAGCGTCGTGCATGAAATCAACAGCCCGCTGGATTCCCTCGCCAACCTGCTTTACTTGCTTGAGCACCAGAGCGGTCTCGACGAGACGGGCAGACAGCAGATCAAACTTGCGAGCGAAGAAGTCGGACGCATCAGCCAGATAGTCCGAAACATGCTGGGCTTCAACCGGTCGTTCGCGACTCCGATCCCGATCCGCGTCTCTGAGGTCCTGGACGCCATACTTCTCCTCTACGACGCGCGCATCAGAACCGCCAACGTGGTCGTGCACAAGCGGTACGACATACCAGGCACCGTTGTCGCACAGCCTGTCGAGTTACGTCAGATATTCTCGAACCTTATCGTCAACGCGGTTGATGCCTCGCAGCGCGGTGCCCGACTTAAGATCCACGTCAAGCCCTCTCGCGACTGGAAGCAGCCTGATGTTCGTGGAGTCCGCATACTTATCGCTGATAGCGGAGTAGGAATCTCGCGGGAAGACCAGGGCAGGATCATGAACCCGTTCTTCACTACCAAGGGGGAGCGCGGCACAGGCCTGGGACTGTGGGTCACCCGGGGCATCGTCGAGAAGTACGGTGGTTCAATCCGGTTCCATTCCACTACACGGCCGGGGCGGCACGGTACCTGCTTCTCGGTATTTATTCCCTCAGAGCAAGCCGCGGCAGAGGTACCCACCACGGAGAAGCAACTCCATCTCCGGCTGGCCGGTTGAACGCTCTATACCCCGGTGATGCACGTACCAGCAGGCCAGTGACGCGGCTCACATCCCGCGCTATGCCGTCGTGCCATGCTTGCACCATGAACCCGACCGCTATTGCCGAGACGCACCGCACTTTGGCCGAAGACGCCACGGTTCTCACACACGGTGCTTGCACCGGATGTCCCGAATGCGGAGACAGAGACACCTGTGAAGCGAACTACGACCCCGACCTGGCAGCGGACTGCGAAATACCCGGCGAGTAGGAAACGGGGACATACGGGCCAATCGGAATACTTATCCAGTCATACAGTCATAAAGTGAAAAGGGCCGTCGTTTGACGGCCCCTTTCCTTCCCTGCTCGGTTCCTAGTTGAAGTCGTACTGCTCGGTGTGGAGCATCGGGTCAGGTTTCACGATGACGGTGCGCCCGACCAGTTCTTCGATCTCGTTCACGAGTCGGCCACCGTTGCCCTTCAACGCCTTCGCAACATCCGGATTGCATCGAAGCACAACGTCTTCCTTGTTCATCTCGCGGGCCAGTTTCCGCGCCTCGGTATAAATCTCGTTGCAGACTGTGGTCACGGATTTCACCAGCCCGGTGCCCGTGCAGTACGGACACGGCGCGCCGAGCGTACGTTCCAGCGATTGCTTCACGCGCTTGCGGGTGATGGCAACCAAACCGAAATCGTTGAACTGAAGAACCTTTGAAGGAGCACGATCGGCTTTCAGCGCGAGTTCCAGTTCCTGCATTACCTTTTGTCGGTTCTTTCGCTCGTCCATGTCGATGAAGTCGATCACGATGATGCCGCCGAGATCGCGCAGCCGTATCTGTCGCACAATCTCCTTGATGGCGTCGATGTTCGTCTTCACGATCGTGTCTTCGAGCCGGGTCGTCTTGCCGACGTACTTGCCCGTGTTGATGTCGATGGCAACCAGGGCTTCCGTCTGGTTGATGACGATGTATCCGCCGCTCTTCAGCCAGACCTTCGACTTCAGCGCCTTATTGATCTCCTCCTGGATACCAAACTGCTCAAACAGCGGCGTGTTCTTCGTGTAGAGCTTGACCTTCCGTACCAGCGATGGCTGGAAGCGGTTTGCGAATCGGAGGATGCGTTCGTACTCCTGCTCCGTATCCACCCAGATCGTATTGAAGTCGCTCGTCACCTGGTCACGCAGAACGCGCTCGACAAGGTTCAGGTCGTGATAGATGAGCGCCGGCGACTTTGCCTTCTCGGCCCTGCTCTTGATCTCGTGCCACAGGTTCTTCAGGAAGCGAATGTCGGCGCGCAAATCGTCTTCGCCGATACCGGCGGCAGCAGTTCGAACGATGAAGCCGCCGTGGCCGCCTTCGCGCTCGCTCAGCATGATGCGCTTCAGACGCTGCCGTTCCTCTTCTGAATTGATCTTTCGCGAAACGCCGATGTGGTTCACGGTCGGCATATAGACCAGGAACCGGCCCGGTAACGCGATGTGCGATGTGATTCGCGCGCCCTTCTTGCCGATGGGCTCCTTCGCGATCTGGATCAGGACCTCTTGTCCTTCTTTCAGCAGGTCGGTGATCTGAATGTTCTGCCGCTGGAAGTCGCGACGCGGAGGACGCATACCGCCGCGCTGGGGTCGTCCAGCGCCTCGGCGTCCGCGCTTGCGGTCGAATCTCCGCTGCTGCCACGAGCGTTGCGTTCCGGGCTGCACGGCGGCTTCCGCCTCTTCCTGGATTGCGTCAACGTCGGCGTGCTCGTCAATCTCTTGTTCCTGGTCGTCTTCGCCTTCGGCTTCTTCGTCCAATTCGTCGCTCTCGACGACATCGTAGCCGCCCTCGATCACGAACGGTCCTGCGGTCTCACCGGGGATGGTTTCTCCGTTCAGGTCCGCCGAAACCGCGGCACGCTCCAGTGTTTCTTCCTCAAGTTCCTCGAAGATGCCGTCGTCGTAGGTCCCAACCTCGCCGAATCCGCTGAACTCATGTTCATCGTCCGGAAAGTCCTCGGGCTCCATCTCCTCGTGCTCGAGAGTCCCAGCCGGAGTAGGCTCGAACCGCGCAAAAGGACGACGCTCAATGAGCGTAACTTCACTGACCGGCTCTGCCGGCGCAGTGTTCTCGTCCTCTTCGACATGCGGTCGGGTCTCTGCCAACTCGGCCTGAACATCAGGCGTGGAGGTGGTTGCGCTCGCAGTCTCATCCGCAGCGCTATCCACGGCACCGACCGGCTCAGCAGAAACGACTTCGGGCTGCTCGCTGCTGGGCGCGAACACCGACGGGGCGCTTACTTCTTCGTAGGTTGCCAGTTCAGGGGCAACTTCTTCAGCCCGCTCGGCGACGACGTCCGTTTCTTCAGCAGTCTGCGATTGCGCTTCGGGCTCTTGTGCCTGTGCCCCTGCTACGTCGCCTGCCGTTTCCTGTGGTCCCGGAACCGTCTCGGTTTCGGCGACTGCGGCTGCCTCCGCTGGAGTTACCTCCGCCTCGGGCTCTGCGGTCTCGGGCGCGACCACCGTTTCCTGACGGCTTCGGCGATTCCGGTACTTCCGCAACATTTCCCCGGGCAGGAGGAACGGGGAAACGTCACTACGCATTTCAACTCTCGCCGACGCCTCGGTGGGCTCTTCGTCGACCTTGGTTTCCGGCTGCGGCTCAACCTGGACGGGCGGCTCAACTTCGGCGACCGGAGGTTCCACAGTCTCGGAAGCCTTCGCAGTCTCCGCCTTGTCCGCCTTTGGAGTCTCCTCTGCATCGGGGCTGTCTGGCTGTGCATCAACACGCCTCTGATACTTCCGTATGGACTCGCCCGGAAGCATCATCGGGGACACAACGGCTTGCGGAGTGGGCTCCGGATGCAGTTGCTCAGGAGCAAGCGCTGCCGGTTCGATGTTCGCGGGAACCATAGGCTGCCGCTCCCGCTCCTGCACACGCTCTGGCTCCGGCGTCTCCACGCGTTCGGGCTCAGGGTCGCGCCGGTATTTCCGCAACGACTCGCCCGGAAGCACAATTGGCGCCGGTTCTTGCGAAACCCTGAAGGTCTGCTGCCGAACCTCAGGCTGGGGCTCAGGGGCTTCATGATGCTCGACGATTTCTTCTGATGTCGTCGGCTCTTCGCTCACCACTGCGGGGCGGCGATACTTGGAAATGGATTCGCCGGGCAACAGGACGCGGTCCTGCTGAGGCTCCGGTTCTTCCTGTTCCTCGTCGTCTTCGGCCGCGTTGTCAGCAGACGGACGCGCAAATTTCGTTTCCGGGAAGCTACGACCACGGCGCCCCCGACGACGCCGGCGCGACGAGCGGGGACGCTCATCGCTCGTCTGTGCTGTCTCGGGTCCGGTGGTTTCTTCTTCGAATTCCTCGTCGGCTTCGGGTTCTTCGATCTCCGGAGCCGGTGTTTCCTCCGTCGCTTTCAGGAATTCGGGTGTCTTTCGCTCCGGTTCAGGTTTGTTCGTGACGTAGGTTTCCGGGCGGACAGGTACCTCTCCGATGTCTTCGTCGTCCAGTTCCCCTAAATCGAGAAAATCCGAAACATAAAGGAATGCATCGCGTTCGAGCCCGATATCGACGAAGGCCGACTGCATGCCTGGCAGCACGCGCGTAACGCGGCCCTTGTAGATCGATCCGGCGAGGGTGTACTCATTCTCGCGTTCGTAAAATATTTCCGCGAGCTGATCGTCCTCGGTGATACCCACTTTCGTCTCGTGCGGTGTGGACGAGACGTACATTTCTTTGATCATGCTGTCTCCGGTCATAGCCGGCCAGCAGACCGAGAGGACACTTTAGGAAAGACGGCGCAAAACAACACAGCAATTACCCCAAGCGTTTTCGGCGCACACAGATGTGGCTTCCGAAACCCGATCGGGTGTACGGCTGTGCCCACGAGAGTTTGCAGTGGGGGAAAACTTGTTGTGAATCCTGTAAATCGTCTGCACCTATCGCGTGCGCTCAACTTGGAGTGTGACCGCTCTCTGCCGGCGAACCGGTGGGGGCCGTTACCACGCCAGTGGCGCTGTTCTGCAACAATCCTGTGTCCGGCCTCGTTCTGGCCGGTCTTGCCCCCCTTGAGGGGCTTCCATAATCCTGACGGCCACGCGGCGCGTGGCAGCGCTTCAATGCTCTTTCGAAACTTGCGGCCGCCGCACTCTGCCTCAGCGGCCAGTGCCCTTTAAGGCCTACGATATTAGTTCACGAACCGGCGCATGCGGATGTTCATCACAATGCCCAGCGCCAAGAACGTAAACAGCATGGCCGAGCCGCCATAGCTCATAAGCGGCAACGGGATGCCTGTGACGGGTGCGAAACCCACCACCATGCCAATGTTCACCAGGATGTGGAACGTAAGTACCGCAACCACACCCATAATCACGAACGCTCCAGCCCGATCAGGCGCTGTTTGCGCGTTCGCAACCAGTCGCATCAGCACCATGAAGTATAGCAGCAATACGACTACGACGCCGACAAAGCCCCACTCCTCCGCAAATGCCGAGAAGATGAAGTCCGTTTGCGGAATCGGCAGGAACGCTCCCTGCACCTGCGTCCCCTTGGTCGGCCCCTTTCCAGTGATGCCGCCCGATCCCACTGCGATCAGCGACTGGATCACCTGGTAGCCTTTATGCTGCGGATCGGCCTCCGGGTTTACGAAGGTGATAAGCCGGTGACGCTGGTACTCCTTGAGTCCGTACTTGTAAATGACGGGCGTGAGAAGTGTGAATATGAGCAGCACGATAGCAGCGTGCTTCATCCTCAACCCGCCGAGAAAGAGTCCCATGATCGCGATAGCGCAATAGGTCAGCGACGTTCCCAAATCAGGCTGTATCAGAACCAGGAACATTGGGAAGCCAATCAGCATCCCGGCTCGGATGATGTCGCCAAGTTCACCCTCGCGCTGCCTTCCTTCGGCGAAGTATTTCGCCATTGCGAGTATCAGCACGAGTTTCACCCACTCGGAGGGCTGGAAGTGCTGCCCCCCGATCATGATCCACCGCTTTGCGCCCAGGTACGTCCTGCCGAACAGCAATACCGCTACAAGCGAAGCAATCGATGCCACGTACATGAGTGGTACTTTTTCGAGCAGTACCTGGTAGTTGATCGTGCTGGTAATGAACATGACGATCACGCCGGCAACGATCCAGTAGATCTGCTTGATATGGAAATCGACGAACTTCGTGTTCAGCGTCGCGCTATAGATCTGCACCACGCCTATCGCGCAGATCAGAAGCACAAGCGTCAGCAGCACCCAGTCGAAATCACGAAGTGAGATGTAGCGGGACACTAGTCTTTTCTCCTGACCGGAAGTCCCGGCGCACCGGGTGCGAGTCTGAGTGTCTCGCGGTTCGCGACCAGCCGGAGACGTCCGGCGCGCAACGTCTCATGCTGTTCGCCGTCATGCTCTGCTGGTTGGGCCCAGATGCCGGCCATCTCGAAATCGCGGGAAGCGCGACCAGAACTGACCTGTTGTTTGCCAGCAGGAGCAGGTTCGGTCACCATTGCGAACCGCGGCTCCACCTTCCGCCGCTTTTCAACGTAAGCCTTCACAACGTGGGACGAGATTCGCGCCGCCAAATATCCGTGCTCCCCTTGCTCTACCAGGACGGCCACCACGATCTCCGGATTACGCCGCGGGGCCACTCCCACAAACCAGCCGTTGTCTTTGAAACGGTGTCCGCCGCCGCCCAATCGAGCTTTAGCGGCGTTACTGATGGTCTGCGCCGTACCGGTTTTCCCGCCGTAATCGATGTTCTTCAAATGGGCGCTCGGCGCTGTGCCAATCGGGTTAACGACGTCCGCCATGGCATCAGTGATCGTTACCCACGCCTTCGGATCAATAGGCACCATCGCCTCATCCGGGGTTTCGCTTACGGTCCGCAACTCGGGCGCCAACTGCCCCTGGTCCACCAGGTGAGGACGGCGAAGCTTGCCACCCATGGCGATACCGCCAATGGCGCGCGCAAGTTGTATCGGCGTGGTTGCGACGGCACCCTGCCCGATTGATACCGAGATCGTCTCGCCCGCGTACCACTTCTGCTTGAAGTTCTTGATCTTCCACTGCTCGGAAGGCATGATGCCGCTCATTTCCTGCGGCAAGTCGATTCGTGTCTTTTGTCCCAACCCGAAAGCGGTGGCGTATTTCGCGATCCGACCGATGCCCAATCGCTCGCCCAGCGTGTAGAAATACGAGTCGCAGGACTGGTAAATGCCTTTGCCCAGGTCCACTGCGCCGTGCGTACGCCTCTCTGCGACGACCCAGCACTTGAAGAATCGTCCGTAGAAGTTCTTCCCGCCCCCGCAGTCCACCATGAGGTTCTGCGAGATGCCCTCTTCCATGCCGGCTACGGCCATGATGATCTTGAACACTGACCCCGGAGCCAGCTGCGCCTGTATGGCCTTGTTCAATAGCGGCTTGGCCTCGTCCGTGATGAGGCGGCTCCACTCCTTCGCGCTGATGCGGACGGCAAAGGCGTTCGGGTCATACGTCGGTCTGCTCACGAGCGCGAGGATCTCGCCCGTGCGCGGGTCCATCGCAACAATCGCACCATTGTGCCCTTCCAGCGCCTGCTCGGCAGCAATCTGGATGTCCAGGTCGATCGTCAGCTTCAACTGTTTGCCAGGACGCGCGGGCACCTCGTCAAGCTTTCCAACTTCTTTGCCTCTGGCATTTACAAGGGCTCGCCGATAGCCGTTCTTGCCCATCAGCCAGTCGTTGTATTGGAACTCGACGCCGCTCTTGCCGACCACATCCCCCGGCTCATAGAACTGCCATTGCTCGGTGTTGAGCATCTCCTCGCTGACTTCGCCCACGTAGCCGATGGCATGTGCCATGAACCCATTACGCGGGTAGAGCCGCCGGTGGGACATGATCGTATCCAGCTCCGGCAACTCGTTCTTGTGCGCTTCGATCCACGCCAACTCGTCAGGGGTGATGTCGTCCTTAAGGATGATCGGCTGGAACTGCGGCATTCGGGCAAACCGCCTGATGCGCTCCCGGACCTCTTCGGGGTCCATGTGCAGTCCAGCGGCGATCGCATCGGAATCCGCGAGCAGGTCGCGTTTTTGGTCGCGCAGCAGCAGCGCGGAGAACGAGGGATAGTTGTCCACGATCACGCGTCCTTCGCGGTCGAGTATCTTTCCGCGAGGTGCGAGGATGGGGATCTTTCGGATGCGGTTCTCTTCGGCTAGACGCTCGTAGTACTCATTGCCGCCGACTTGCAAGCGCCAGAACCCATATCCGAGAAAGAGGAATATGGCCAGAATTGCGTACTGGACTACTGCCAGCCTGAATTGCGGGACTTTGTCGTCTTGGCCGTACATAGTGGCGGCTGCTTACATTAGACGCTCGGAACCGTTCACCGAATCACGCACGTGTACTAGGAACGGCAGACTTCGAGAGGGCCTTGCGTTTCGGGGTTGAGCTTACGTTCAGTTTAGCAGCAATCGGAGGTCACGAAAGGATCAATACTCATTAGTTCGCGACAGGTTTGGCCCTAGACTGCGGGGCCGTGACCGCACCCCAATTAGGTCCTTTTGAAGCGGTCCATGACCGAGAAGATCACCACAGCGAGCAGCCCGTTCAGCACCGCAACCAGCAAAAGGTGCGACCACCGCAGATCAATCGCCTGTTGAAGCATCCCGCGCGAAATCCCGAAGAAGATCAGTTGGTGGATGATGTAGAACGCTGATGTCATCAGCAGTCGCGAACCCGGATTGTCCACGTCCAGCTTGCCTCCAAGCGAGGACGCAATGAATCCGATGATCGTCTTGGCGATACCGAAAACGCCCAGCGGGTGGTGCGTGAAGGCGTCCTGGACAATCCCGATCACCCCACCCTGAAGGAGTCCAGTAACCGCGTTGCGGCGCGACACTGCGAAGAAGATGGTCACCAGCAGAGGCAGGTCGAACACCGCCAGCCACGTAATTCGCCCCGAAATGAACGTCTGAAAAGCAATCGCCAGCAGCGGCGCAAGTATGGTCACCGGCAAGGAGAACCGGTAAACATCAATCTGGTCGCGGGATGTGTAGAGGATATTCACGTTATCGCGGCGTTGACTCTGCTGGTCTGGTAGTGGTTGGTTGCGCCGCGCTGCCGGTCAACTGTGCGCCCGGTGCGCGAACCGTTCCAGCGGGGCTCGATCGCTGGTTCTGAGTTGTTACCTGCCCCGGCGCTGCTGTTGCCGGCGGCTTAGGAGTACCCGTAGCCGGGGCACTTCCGCCTGAATTCGTTCTCGGTGCGGTGCCTGCGGTCGTACCCGTTCCCGCCGTATTCGGCGTCGCCGTTCCTGTGGCTGTCGTCACGCCGGCCGGTGTTCCGGGCACGCCCTGAGGCTGAGGCGGAGCTGTCGGCTCCACGGTAGGCAATCGTTCGGCGAGGATATCTGCCGCCCGCTTTGGCATGTCCGGGATCGGATCTGCTTCCGATTCCGCCATCTTGGTGATGACCAGCACTTCCTCGAGCCGGCTCAACTGGGCCGAAGGGCGAACACGGATATTAAGGAACATCCCGTCGCCGCCGCTCACTTCAGTTACAACCCCGACCGGCATCCCCTTGGGGAAGATGCGATCGCCACCGCTGGTCAGCACGCGCTCGCCGACTTCAACCTTCTCGTCCGGCATGATGTACTGAAGTTGAGTGTCGCCGGCCGGCGTGCCTTTCAGGATTCCGCGCAGGCGCGTCTTCTCGAGAATGGCCCCGATTCCGCTGGTCTGATCGTTGATCTGGAGCACCTGCGAAGCGGACGGGAAGACGCGGATCACTTTTCCGACGACACCGGTGGGATTGATGACCGCCATGTCCGGCTTTATACCGTCGTTTTCGCCCTTGTCGATATAGACCACGCGCGAAAGCTCGCTTCCGCTGCCGGCAATCACCTGTGCGGCGACCGTTTCACCGGCGTAGGTCTCCTTGAACCTGAAGAGGACCTGCAATCGCTGTGCTTGCCCGGCGTCTTCAGCCAGTCGAATCTGTTCCAGGCGCAGGCGAGCAATCTCCTGCTGAAGGCGCTCGTTCTCGTCGCGGACATCGCGGAGGTAGAAGTAATCCCGCCAGAGGCGCCCGGCCCAGTTAGCGGTGCCAAGGATGGCTTTTTCCGCCGGAGTGATTGCGGTAATCACCCACACCCTCAGCATCGAAGTGGGAGCGCCATCCTTGTCTTTCACTTTGATTTGGAATGCAAGCCCTACTACCTGTACCAGCAGCACACCTGCCAGCACCACCAGGCTCACATGTCGCCGGATGACGTTCTCCACTTCAGCCACAACTTATAACCACGCTCTGCCGGGGCGTTCGGCCCGTCTTTGTTAACAGCTACTTCGAATGGTGCGATCCTTGGCAATCGACCCGAGTATCACTCGGGCCGATTCACCCACACTCTATTTGGAACCGCTTAGTAGCTCGAAATTGCAATCTTGCGCAGCAGTTTGAAGTCGCTGAGCATCTTGCCCGTCCCGAGCACAACGCTCGCGAGCGGGTCGTCGGCGATGGAAACCGGCAGTCCGGTTTCTTCACGGATGCGCTTGTCGAGGTTCTTCAGCAGTGCGCCGCCGCCGGTGAGAACGATGCCGCGGTCGCTGATGTCAGCGCTCAACTCGGGTGGCGTACGCTCGAGTGCAACGCGGATCGCGTTCACGATCGTGGAAACGCATTCGCTCAGTGCTTCGCGGATCTCGCTGTCGTCCACTGTAATAGTTTTCGGCACGCCCTCGATCAGGTTGCGGCCCTTCACTTCCATTGTCAGTGGCTTGTCCAGCGGGAAGGCCGAGCCAACCTCAATCTTGATCTGCTCCGCAGTACGCTCGCCGATCAGCAGGTTGTACTTGCGTTTCAGGTAATTCATGATGGCCTCGTCCATCTGGTTCCCGGCCATCCGCACCGAACGCGAATACACAATACCGCTGAGCGAAATCACGGCGATATCCGTTGTGCCGCCGCCGATGTCAACCACCATGTTGCCGCTCGGTTCGGTGATGGGCAGTCCCGCACCGATAGCAGCCACCATAGCCTGTTCCACCAGGTGCACTTCGCTGGCCTTCGCGCGATACGCGGAGTCCATGACGGCGCGCTTCTCTACTTGCGTGATTTCAGATGGCACGCCGATCACGATGCGTGGGTGCACCAGCATCTTCCGGTTGTGCGCCTTCTGGATGAAGTAGTTCAGCATTTTTTCCGTAACTTTGAAGTCGGCAATCACGCCGTCTTTCATCGGCTTGATCGCGACAATGTTTCCTGGCGTGCGGCCAAGCATCTCCTTGGCCTCTTTGCCCACGGCCTCGACCTCGCTGGTGTTCTTGTTGATTGCCACGATCGAGGGTTCGTTCACGACGATGCCCTTCCCCTTGGCGAACACCAGCGTGTTGGCCGTACCTAGGTCGATCGCCAGATCGCTGGAGAAAACGCTGAACAGGGAACGCAGGTTGTGGAACTGCGACCCGCTATGGAAACCGTTCGATGACATGGGACTTCTACACTCCGTTTTTGCGTACTACAGCCTTCAACCTGCTGCCCTGGTAATTGACGGCTACTCTGATTGTATTAGATGTTACGGTCCCGCGGGGGCACGACTGGACAGGGTCGGCTGGGATTTTTGAACATCTACTCGATTACTACTTTTTTCTGCTCTGTCCTTACTCCGCCTCGTGCATTCTGGGCCGTCACGGTGATCATATTCGCACCGTTCGGCAGCGGCGGCGTAAAGAAGTGGAAGCTTCCGTCCCCACCCACGATCGGCACCTGCTGGCCATTCACCATCACGCGAGCATTCGGTTCGGTCTTGCCGCGCACCTCGATCACGTGTCCGTGTTGCACAAACGGCTGCAACTCCAGTGCTATGGCTCCCTCGTCGGGCTTCTTCGCCAGCACCGAGAACTGATTTCTCTCGCTCTCCACCGAGGACCGGCCATCGATGTCAATCGTCGTCACCACCCAGTAGTACGTGCCTTCCTTCAGGCCCGGTATTTTCACCTCGGTAGCCGAGACTACCCGGTCATAGACCGTTGACGAGAAGTACGGATTACGCGAAATCCTCAGCCGGTATCCGTGGCTGCCCGAAATCGGGGTCCAGGAAAAGCTGACCGGACCGTTCGTCAGGTACATCGGAATCATGTTGCCCGGCGAAATCAGCGTTGGCGGAGCGATTTCCTTGCTCTTCGTCAACTGCGGCGAGTCGTTGCGGAACGTGACTTTCTCGTAGTTGCTCAGGACGACCGTCTCGTTATTGCGCGTGACTTCACCAGCGCCCTTCTTAACGAGGATTTCAGAGCGGTCGGCGCGCGGGTCGTTATAGACCTGGGCTGCCGTTTCCGGGGCCAGCGAGGCGCTCGCGCCCGCCACAATCACCTGCGATTTCGACCCTTGCGTATAGGTTGCGGTGGCAAGGTCCACCGTACCTGTGGTCACCTGCACGGCCACGCGTGTCTGCTGATCTTCGCTCTTGAAGTTCTCTTCGATAACAATCAGCGAATCCTGCTTCACCGTGTAGTGAGTGCCGTCCATGAAGACGAGTTTCGCCATGCCTTCCGAACTCGTCTGGACAACGTCACCCTTCTCGAGCGGGATGGCGTAGTCGGCGGTGATCCAGACGTTGCTGCTGGCCTTCTTCACCTTGACAGTTCCGTCGATGGCCGTGAAGTGAGCCTGCTGGGGTCCCGGTTCGTTGGACTTGCCCTTCGTACTCGAATCCAGCTTGCGCATCAACCGCTGTCCCAGTGCTGACAACTTCTTCACTGGGGCCGAGTTCGGGAAGACGGAGTACATCACCACGGCGGCGATCAGCGCTACCATCACCAGCGTTGTGATAACGCTGCGATAGCTGATCGTCATCCACGAAATCTGGAATTGCGAACTCTTCTTGCGAGCCACGGATCAATTATGGAGCCGGATGAAAGTGAAGGTGAGAGTACCACAGTCACAAGCACTTCGCGCAATAAGGTAAACAGCTTGAAGCCCCGCCGGAAGCCGCTTTGATACTGAGACTTACATTAACCTCAGGTTCACGGTGTTCGCCGTAGTCCTCCTCGGGTCGTCTACTTGCCTCCCCTCCCCTGCGCGGGTACGATGGTTCGTTTTGATTTCAGGCTTGGGAGGCATTGGAGCATGGCTACTGAGGCGCTCGGTACGGCGACCGGCAAGGTTTTCAAGAACTTCATTGACGGCGAGTGGGTGGAGGCCCGCTCCGGAGAAACCTTCGAGAACATCAACCCCGCCGACACCCGGGAAGTGGTCGGCATCTTCCAAAAGTCCGGCAAAGAAGATGTCGATGCCGCAGTCGAAGCCGCGTCCCAGGCGTTCAAGAAGTGGCGGCTTGTTCCCGCGCCCCGGCGCGCCGAAATTCTCTACGAGGCCTCCCGTATTCTCACCGAGCGCAAGGAAGACTACGCCCGCGACATGACGCGCGAGATGGGCAAGGTCATCAAGGAGACTCGCGGCGACGTTCAGGAAGCCATCGACACTGGATACTACATGGCCGGCGAAGGTCGCCGCATGTTCGGCGCCACCACGCCTTCCGAGTTGCCGAACAAGTTTGCCATGTGCGTCCGCCAGCCCCTCGGCGTCTGCGCCATGATCACGCCGTGGAATTTTCCCATGGCCATCCCGTCCTGGAAACTGTTCCCGGCCCTCGTCGCTGGCAACACCTGCATCATCAAGCCGGCTCAGGACACGCCGCTTTCGACCTTCAACTTCGTTCAGGCTCTCGTCGATGCCGGTGTGCCTCGCGGTGTCGTCAACATCGTCACCGGATCGGGCTCCAGCGTTGGCACCCCGCTTACCGAGCATCCTGAAATCCGTGCCGTGTCCCTCACCGGCTCCAGCGAAGTGGGACGCATCGTCGGCGCCACCTGCGCAAAGAGTTTCAAGCACTGCTCGCTCGAACTTGGCGGCAAGAACCCGATGATTGTCCTCGATGATGCGAACCTGGACCTCGCCCTTGACGGCGCGCTCTGGGGCGCGTTCGGTACCACCGGACAGCGCTGCACCGCTACAAGCCGCATCATCGTGCAGAAGGGCGTCTACCGCGAATTCGTGGATCGCCTTGTCGAGCGCGCAAAGAAGCTGAAGATCGGCAATGGTCTCGACGAGGAAGTCGAAATGGGTCCGGCCGTCAACAAGAGCCAGATGGAAACCGACCTCCGCTACATCGAGATCGGCAAGAACGAAGGCGCGAAGCTCGAGTGTGGCGGCTACCGCCTCGAAGGCAAGGACTACGACCACGGCTGGTACGTTGTCCCCACCGTCTTCAGCGACGTGGATGCAAAGATGACCATCGCGCAGGAAGAAATCTTCGGTCCCGTGGTCGCCGTCATTCCGTGCGACGGCCTCGACCACGCCATCGAGATCGCCAATGGTGTCGTTTACGGCCTTTCTTCTGCCATCTACACGAAGGACGTCAACCGCGCCTTCAAGGCGATGCGCGACCTCTACGCTGGCATCACCTACATCAACGCCCCGACCATCGGTGCGGAAGTCCACCTGCCCTTCGGCGGCGTAAAGGCCACAGGCAACGGACACCGCGAAGGCGGCATGGGCGCGATTGAGTTCTTCACCGAGTGGAAATCGGTCTACGTCGACTACTCGGACAAACTCCAGAAGGCCCAGATCGACAGGCCGGAGTAGTAGATGGTAGCTGGTAGCTTGTAGCTGGTAATTAGTTGAAACCGGCGGGCTTCGGCCCGCCGGTTTTATGGGGCTGGCTCGAACCGAACTCTGGATACATCGCGAGAAACACTGGTTCTGCTGGCCTGTGTGGCCGCCAGTCTTTGACCTGGCGGTGGCATACGCATGGGCACGCAAGTGTCATCCGGAGCGAGCGCGGCCGTCCCGATTTCCCGATTACCAATTACCCGATTCCACTTTCCCCGATTCCACTTTCCATCACCTTCCCTCATGACCCTCGTCACAAGCTCCCGAATCGCAAGAGAAGGTACAATGATGGGTTCCCTAAATCTGCTTTTTGCGACAAGGCGATGACCACTGCTGCTATGAAAATCGCGACGCCGATCAAACCTTCATCGCGCCTCGACGAAGTCCGTTATGCCATCCGTGATCTTGCTGTGCTGGCCGACCAGGTTGCCAAAACCGGGAAGAAAGTACTGCCGCTCAACATTGGCGACCCGCTGAAGTTTGATTTCAATACGCCGCCGCACCTGATCGATGCCGTCGCCAAAGCGATGTATGACGGGAAAAACGGCTACGCGCCTTCGTCCGGCATCCCCGAGGCGCTGGAAGCCATTCGCGTCGAAAGCGAGCGCAAGGGCATCAGGAACATCCTTGATGTCTTCGTCACCACCGGCGTCAGCGAAGCCGTGGACATCTGCCTTACCGCGCTGCTCGAAGAGGGCGAGAACGTCCTCTGCCCCGTTCCTGAATATCCACTCTATTCGGCAATCGTCGCAAAGCTCGGCATTCCGGCGAACGGCTACGCTCTCGATGAATCGAACAACTGGGAGCCTGACCTCAACGACATCGAGCGGAAGATCAATTCCGGCACGCGCGCCATCGTTTTCATCAACCCGAACAACCCGACCGGCGCCGTCTACTCGCGCAAGACTCTCGAAGGCATCGCCGACATCGCCCGCCGGCATGGTCTCGTTGTTTTCGCGGACGAAATCTACGACAAGCTTGTATTCGAGGGCGAACACGTTTCGCTTGCCGCTCTCGCTCCCGACGTTCCCGTCATCACCTTCGGCGGACTCTCCAAGGGATATCTCGCGCCCGGATGGCGCATTGGATGGGGCATCGCCAGCGGTCCAGAAGCGTTGATGCGGCCCTACGTCGAGGGCATTAACAAGCTGCTGCGTTCGCGCCTGTGCTCGTCCAACCCCATGCAGTGGGCCATCAAGCCCGCGCTCCTCGGCCCGCAGGACCACCTGGTCGAAGTGCTGGCCAAGCTGCGCTCGCGCCGGGATCTCACGATCAAGTGGTGCAACTCGACTCCGCGTCTCTCATGCGTCTCGCCGCAGGGCGCGTTTTACGCCTTCCCGAAAATCGAGATTCCCGAACCCGACGAGTCGTTCGTAAAGAAGCTGCTTGCCGAAACAGGCGTACTGCTCGTCCACGGCAGCGGGTTCGGCCAGAAACCCGGAACACAGCATTTCCGCATCGTCTTCCTGCCGAACGAACAAACGCTCACCGCCGCCTACCAGAACGTAACCGACTTCATGAAGCGGCACTACGAGTAACGGCACTTCTAGTCTTGTTTGTGTGGGGACGGGGCTGTGCCCCGTCCCCGAATGCTGAAGCCAGTTAGAAAGAGCTGGCTTCGGCCCAACCGCGCGCTTTGCAGATCAGAGCCGCTGACTGACACTGAAGAACGCTGACCAAACCTGGCTTATTCATCGCGCCAGATGTGGAGCGAGCAGAGGTGTAACGCTCTTGAGGACACGCGCGCGTTTCGTTGGCGTAGTATCCTTCCCCTCCAGCGCAAGCTCCCATATCCGTCAACTCACAACGTTGAGAGGCATTGAGCTGCAATCGCAACAGGGAGCGCAAACGCGAGCGAAATAGCACATACCAATCTGAGCAACAAGTGTCCATCTCCTTTCTGCCAGATTCACGCAAGCCGTTCGTTACCCACCTTCAGCTTGCGGCTTGCACTCAGAGTTCGTGAGGCGCCCGACCGGTCGGAGTCGCTCATCCTGCCCTGTCCTGGGCGCAGAGTTGTACTCTCGTTTTCACCTCTCCCCTGTTCCCCTGTTCCAAAATTGAAACAGAAACCGCCAACCTCTCGCATTACGACGGATCATCGAAAGATCATTGGCTGTTCCAATTGCGGAACAGGTGCACATCGACTATGGTGAAATGAGTTGCGCGCACGCTCACAGGGACAGAGGAGTTGTTGAGAAGTCATGTTGACCCCGGGCCAGCGTCTCCGCATGCTGCGCGAAGCATTCGGCCTAACTATCCGCGAAGTCGAGACTGCGAGCCTTCGCATCGCGGCGACCCGAGGAAACGACGACTTCGCCATACCGCTCAGCCGTCTCTCTGATATCGAGACGAAGAGCATCGTACCCAGCATCTTCCGCCTTTATTCGCTGTCCATTATTTATCGCCGCGACATGCGTGAACTGATGTCCTGGTACGGCGTGGACCTGAACGACATGGCGAAGGACCTCAACGTCATAGAACTGCCGCGCTCTCATAAAGCCGAGGCGCTTGAGGCTGCCACTGCCGTTCGGGTGCCGGTTAAGTTTGATCCAGCTTTTGACCCTCGAAAGACTTTGAACTTCGGCAGGTTCGTCGAGCAATGGGGACTCGTCCCCCTTGCTTATCTCGACTCTTTCGCAAACAAGAACTTCACCTACGGCTATATCGGCACAGAGGACTTCACGATGTACCCGATCCTGCCGCCCGGTTCGTTTTTGCAGATTGACGAGAGCAAGAGCGAGGTGGTGAACGGCGTATGGCAGTCTGAGTTTCAGCGGCCGATCTACTTCGTGGAAACACGCGATGGCTACACCTGCTCATGGTGTACCCAGAAGAAGGGCCAGCTAATCCTGCAGCCGCATCCGCTCTCGCCCGTTCCTGTGCGTATCATGCGCTATCCGCAGGAAGCCGACATCGTTGGACAGGTTGTTGGTATTGCTATGAAGCTCGGTGAGTGGCAGCCAACCGGTTCCGCACAAGATACGAAAGCGTCTCTAGAACTGAATTAAAGTGTCGGGCTGAACCTCCACCGAGCTTCTCCGGTAAAAGCCGCTCTCCAGCCGCGTTCAACCCGTTCACATATATTTCCGCCGCCACATCAGAACGCTCGGCCGCGGCCTGCGCGTCTTCCAGCAGCTCCCTCATTGGCGTTCTCAGCACACGGAGAAACAGGTCGCAATGGGCGTGCTTTATGGCCTGCTGGGCGGCTTCGTCTCCGAACACCCGCATCATGCCCCAGTGCTCGTAGCCTCCGTCTGCGGCTCGTAGAGCGGACAGGTACTCCAGCTTCGGCAGCAGTCCTGGTATGTGAGCGACGGTGCGCTCCATGAAGTCGTCCAGAGGCGAATACAAAGGCATGGTTGTTACAGTTTCCGAAACCCGAACATAGCATACTCCCCCACGTTGTGGTCACCGATCCCGTGAGTCTCCCCCTGAGCGCATTCAGCGCCCAGGAGACTCAAAGTGACCAGGATTTTCGCAGCGCTGCTGCTCTGTGCAACGCTGTCTCTGCCCGTAGTATCGGTTGCCGATGGCTCATCACCCAGCCCGCTGAAGCCTCCCGGCACATCCAAGCCTGTTTCCGTTTCACTTCAGGTGCTCGATGGTTCGGGACCCGCGCCCACTTGCGTACCCGGTCACCCTTGCCCGATTCCCAAGTAGTGCCGGACGACGCGCCAGACCGGTCGAAACGCTGGTCTGGCGCACTCTGCTCGCCGATTTTTACCCACACGTAAATGAATCGTGTTTTGGACTGATGTTTTGATTGTGGCTGCTGCCCAAAACGAAATATCCTCGCGGGTTGGGGTTCTTTGGGCATGGTGTTCCACGTTTTCACCTGGTGTCTCGGTCCGGTCGTCCAAACGATCATCGCAACGGTCATGTACCGGCGCGGTGCGCATCGCGAGTATCCACTTTTCTTTGGATATACGCTGTTCGTACTCGTCACCAGCGTGATTCAGCTGATTATGGTTTTCGGCCAGAAGAAGGGCTTTGCTTCCTATGAGGCCTATTTCTGGTTCTTCTGGATCTGCGAGGCCGTGGGACACCTGCTTGTATTCTGGCTGCTCTTCACTGTCTTCCGCAGTTCGTTTGCCCCATATCCCCGTCTCAATGCGATCAGCTCTACGCTTTATCTGACGACTACCGCCGCCATGCTGGCCTTTGCCATCGGCGTGGCTGTCATGTCGCCGAAGCCGGACTCGCATTGGCTTATCTCGTCCATACTCTCTCTGGACCGCAGCAGCGAACTCCTGCGCGGCGGCCTCATGGTCTTCCTGATCGTCTTCTCCAACTGGCTCGGAGTAAGGCTCCCGCACTTCCAGTTTGGGATTGCGGTCGGATTCGGTGTCGGCGCCTGCCTTGACGTGGCGGCAATCGCCTTCCGCACGCACATGGGACAGTCTGCGAACGTGATCTACTCCACATTGCGGTCTGTCTCTTACGATCTGACCACGCTCATTTGGCTCTACTACGTGCTTGCGCCTGCGCGTGAACCGGTCGCATCCACCGTTCCTTCTCACGACGAAGTGCGCGCCTGGAACAGGTCGTTTAAGGAGATGCTGCAGCGATGACCGCATTTCTCGTCGTCACGGCCATCACTCTCCTTGCCGTTGCTGCCATCCTGTATGTCATACGCGGGCGCAGCGCGCCCGTTCGTTCGCTCGACGAACTGACCGCCCGCTCCAAGCCTGTGGATCTGGAAGCTTTCAGGAATCTCGTTTCGGTCGAAGAAGAAGCGTATCTTCGCGAATCGCTGCCGCCTCGGCAGTTTCGGCGCGTGCAGCGCAAGCGGATGCTCGCAGCCGCGGAGTACGTCCGGCGCGCTTCTCATAATGCCGCGCTCCTGGTGACGCTGGGCGAATCCGTTCGAAGTTCGAACGACCCCCAACTTGCCGAAGCCGCAACGGAACTGGTCAATAGCGCCATCCAGATGCGCCTTACGGCGATTCTCGTCCTTCTTTGCATTGGCATCAGGATCGTCTTCCCACAGACCAAGCTGTCTTTGGCCCGGCTGACAGACGATTACGAACGCCTGCGCGGCTATCTGTCCGCCGTGGGAAGGCTGAAAGCGCCGGCCGACATGGGGCGAATCGAGGCAGCGCTGTGATTGGTAACAGCGTCCGACCCTCAGCCGCACCGCGCCAGGGGCGAACTCTAAAGCACCTCAACCCATCGAAAGCTTGCTTCCTCCGCGAAAACGTTTAAGCGGGGGAAATGGTCGTTTCCAAGACGAGAACTCTGGTTTATAAAGAACATTCCTCACACTTTCGTGCCGGAGAATGCCCGCCATTCCAGAGCACAACAAAACTGGGTCCGGCAGCAGCAGCGCAACAGGCGCTGCACAGTCGCCTGAGCGGGACCGCTCCCATGTTTCGGCCCCACTCGAAACAGAAGGTCAGTTTCGTGCTCTCGCGGAAACCGCCGCGTCCGCCATTTTCATCTATCGCGACGACTCGTTTGTCTACGTGAATCAGGCCTGCGAGCAACTAACCGGTTTCACCCGGGGCGAGTTGCTCACCATGAGTCTCTGGAATCTCATCCATCCTGATCATCGCGAGATGGTGCGTGAGCGGGCGCTGGTGCGCAAAGTCGCCATCGAGGTGGGCCCGAGATGCGAGTTCAAGATCCTTACGAAGTCGGGCGAGGAGCGCTGGGTACACTTCGGCTCAAGCCCGATTCAATACAACGGCAAGGTTGCCGGAATCGGAACTGCGTTCGACATCACGGAGCGGAAGCGCGCAAGCGAAGAGTTGCTCGTCCAGAAAGCTTACTTCGAGCAGCTATTCGAATTCGCTCCCGAAGCGATCCTCATCGAGGACAACGATGGCCGAATCCTCATGGCCAATCGCGAGTTCGGACGCATGTTCGACTACGATCCAGCGGCCATCGTAGGGGCGGCACTCGATGATCTGATTGCCTCCGGCGACACACGGGATGAAGCAACCGCCCTCACGCGACACATTTGCGCAGGGGGACGCTTCAGTATCGAGACCGTCCGGCATCGTAGCGACGGCTCGCTCGTGGACGTAGCCATAGTCGCATCGCCCATCGAGGTTGGCGGCGGGCAGATCGCAGCCTATGTGATGTATCGCGACATTACGCAACGGAAGCGCGCGGAGCAGGCGCTGATCGAGAGTGAGGCGAAGTTTCGCGTTGTCGCGGAAACGGCGGCGACGGCCATCTTCATCCATGACGGCACTCGCTTCTTCTACCTCAATCGGGCGATGGAGGACATGACCGGATACTCACGCGATGAGTTGATGCAGTCGTCTCCGTACATCGTCGTGCATCCCGATTTCCGGTCCTTGCTCGAGAGCCGTGCAGCGGCGCGGCTCAGCGGTCAAGAAGTGCCCTCGCGCTATGAATTGAAGGTTCTCACCAGGGCGGGCGACGAAAGATGGTGGGAATTCTCCGCCAGCCGCATCCAACTGAACGGGCAGGCCAGGATTCTCGCCACTGCGTTCGACATCACCGAAAGGAAGCGTTCCGAGCAGCTTCAATCCGCCCTGTACCAGATCGCCCACCAGACGAGCCAGGCGGAAGACCTGTCGTCCTTCTACGCGGCAATCCACTCGATTGTCTCGGAACTCATCTACGCCAAGAACTTCTACATCGCTCTTTACGACGAGGACACGGAAATACTCAGTTGGCCCTACTTCGTGGACGAAGAGGACCCGGCACCGCCCGAACCCCGCGGGATGCTTCGCGGCCTCACTGAGTACGTAATCCGCACGGGCAAACCGCTGTTGGCCGATCCGGCCAAGTTCGAGGAACTCGTCGCGAGCGGAGACGTCGAATCTCTTGGGGCGCCCAGCATCGACTGGCTCGGCGTGCCGCTGAAGATAGGTGATAAGTCGTTCGGTGTGCTCGTCGCTCAGAGCTACACCCCGAATATCCGTTTCGGAAAGACCGAGCAGGAAATCCTCACATTCGTCTCGCAACACGTCGCTACGGCTATTCAGCACAAGCGCGATGAGGAGCGGTTGCGCATCTCTGAATCGCGATACCGCGCGTTGTTCGAGCGCGCAGCCTACGGCATGTTCAGTTCCACAGCCGACGGCGAGATACGCGATGCCAATCCTGCCATGGTCGCCATGCTGGGCTACGACAGCGTCGAGGAACTTCGGAAGCTCAACCTTCAGCGAGACGTTTATGTTGCGGCAGAGGATCGTACCCGAATCTTGCGCGAGTACGCACGGGATAAGGAAACCTTCGAAACACGCTGGAAGCGCAAGGACGGCAAGGTCATCAACGTTCGCCTCACCGGCAACGCAGTGTTGAACGCCGAGAACGAGACCGATTACTACGAAGTTATCGCCGAGGACATAACTGACCGCCGCCTGCTCGAGGAACAGTTGCGGCACGCGCAGAAGATGGAAGCGGTCGGCCGTCTTGCCGGTGGCGTTGCACACGACTTCAACAACCTGCTGACGGTCATCAAGGGTTACAGCGAACTGATACTCGACCACCTCATGCAAGCCGATCCAATGCGCCTGCAGGTGGAAGAGATTCGCAAGGCAGCCGACAGGGCCGCATCGCTCACCCGACAGTTGCTCGCTTTCAGCCGGCGCCAGGTACTCTCGCCCAAGGTCCTCGACCTCAACTCAGTCATCAGCAACATGGACAGGCTGCTCAAGCGACTGCTCGGCGAAGATGTCGAACTTCATCTCTTGCTGGCACCACAGTTGGCTCGCGTCAAAACCGACCCCGGCCAGTTGGAGCAGGTCATCATGAACCTCGCGGTCAACGCGCGCGACGCGATGCCCGAGGGAGGGCGCGTCATCATCGAGACTGCGGGCGTCACTCTCGACTCCCGTACCTCGAGTCACGCACACCCGAGCGAACCCGGCAACTACGTGATGCTCGCTGTGACGGATACCGGGCACGGCATGCCTGAGGAAGTCCGGGTACGCGTGTTCGAGCCTTTCTTCACCACCAAGGAGCGTGGTACGGGTCTGGGCCTCTCGACCGTGTATGGAATCGTAAAACAGAGCGGCGGTTCGGTATTCGTCGAGAGCGAATTGGGCCGGGGCTCCACCTTCAGGGTGTACCTCCCCTGCGTTGACGACCCGCCCGAGCCGCAGCCGAAAGAGCCGCAGTCAGGCGTGCACCGCGGCAACGAAACAATTTTGCTGGTCGAGGATGAAGATGGCGTTCGTACGCTTGTGCGTCAGATGCTGGAACGTAGCGGCTATACGGTCATAGAAACTCGCAGCGCCGGCGAAGCGTTTCTGATCTGCGAACGCGAGCAATCGCCTATTCACCTGTTGCTGACGGACGTTGTCCTGAACCAGATCAGCGGGAACGAACTGGCAAAGCGCGTCGCGCCCGTTCGCCCCGAGATGAAGGTGCTCTACATATCCGGTTACACCGAGGATGCCATCGTCAAGCACGGCGTGCTTGAGCCGGGCATCGCTTTCCTGCAGAAACCCTTCACCGCCGAAGACCTCGCCCGGCGAGTGCGCGAAGTGCTGGACAGCGACTAGCACCTTCCCCGGCATCACGCCTGTATGTCCGTCAGGCCGACTCTTGCTTTCGTGCCAGTTCCCAGGCTTTCGCGTACTTCCAACTGACGTAAACCGAATGGTAGAGGCACAGCAACAGCCCTTCCCTGCCGTCCAGCAACCCAAGTTTCAGGAAGTATTTCTGGATGAATGTCGCGATAGGGCGGATAACGACGTTCACAACACTGAAGCTGCGGTGCCCCTTGCCGACCGCGAGCTCTGCCCCCAGCGAGGAGTACCGATTCATGTGTTCGAGATAGCCCGCAAGATTCGGATACGCGTAGTGCAGGATTGCTCCCTGCCGGATGACCTCGGCTTTGCCGGACACCTCGACAACCTCATGCACTGGAACGTTCTTGAAAGAGCCTTTGCCCCGCCGGAACAGTCTGAGCTTCCGCTCGCGGAAGCCGCCGTGCCGGATTTCCCGGCCCAGGAAGAAGTTCCTCCGCGTCATCCAGTACGCATCGCCACCAACCGCGCAAGCCTGCTCTATCGCACGCGCCAGCTCCGGCTCAATCACTTCGTCCGCATCGAGGGACAGCACATATTCGCAGCTTGCCTTCGCGATTGCTGAGTTTTTCTGCGCTGCAAACCCCTTCCACTGTTCGACGTAAATCTTCGCGCCGGCTTCTCGCGCGATCTCGACAGTCCGGTCGGTTGAACCCGAGTCCACCACAATGATCTCGCCGCAATCGCGCACCATGGGCAGCACGCTATCAAGCGTGCGACCTATATTCGACTCTTCGTTGAAGGTGATGATGACGACGGAGAGATTCACCAGATGAGTTTCAGGTCTCAACTTTCAACTTTCAAGCGATAAGTGTTGGCACACCGGAGCACAACGCCTCACGACGTGACTGCACACCTCACTAGGGTGCGCCATCCTGAGCGAGCGCGCCGGACTTCCTGTGTCGGCGCGCAAGTCGAAAGACCTGAATCGCAGCCAGGGCGCATCCCTTCTCTCACGTCAGCTACGTCCCGGTGGTTCGCTTCGGCTTCACTGCTTCGGGCTTCTCGCCTCCGTGAGGATTCGGAACTCCGGGCTTTGTCGTGATCCCGCCATGCGGAGCAGCCCCCTGCCCCATACCCATGCCGCCGTGCGGATTCCCGCCTCCATGCGGGCTCGCGCCGCCAAAAGCCTGCGGCGGATAGCAGGTCACTCGCCCGCTCGACGCTACGCGTAGCGCGCCTTCAGCAGGACACGGCTCTGTAAGAATCCGCCCGTCGTCACTCAGTTGCGCCTCGCCTTTAAGTTCGTCCTTCTGCCATCCCGCGCCGACGTACTGCACCGTGTACATCTTCCCGTCACCGGAGCGTGCCAGTGCAACCGTCATGCCTGCCTCAGCAGGGAGGTCGTACAACACAAAGAACGGCTTCCCATCCGAGTTCGCCTGCATCGCACACTCGCTCGCCTGTTGCACGCTGCCGCCAGCGGCGACCCGCCCGCAGTCATGCGCTGACTTCCCTGCCAGTTTGCGAACCTGCGCTTCCACAGCATCGCTCGCCGCGATGGCCGGCGCCCCCTCTGACGATGCAGCACTTGAACGGCTTGCGCGGACTGCCAGCCACACAGCTCCGCCGATGATCAGCACGAGAACGGCCAGAAGAAAGATTTTGCGCATGAATAACTATGTCCTTATTCGCTCCGGAGCTTTGCACGGCTCTACGTGATGCTCGTCTCCTCGTACGTTCCGTACACCTCGCGCAGTGCGTCGCAGATTTCGCCCACGGTCGCGTAGGCTCGAACTGCATCAATGATGTATGGCATGGTGTTCGCATCAGAGACTGCGCCATTCGTGTTGCCCCTTGGTTGCTGCGCGGCGGCGCGCTTCAGCGCGTCTAATTTCCGGCGCACTTCTTCACTCGAGCGACGTTCGCGCAGGGCCTTCAGCTTCTTTGTCTGGTGTTGCTGCACCGAGTCGCCGATGTAAAGAATGTTCGGCGGTTCTTCCTCGATGGTGAACTGGTTTGCGCCGACGATGACCTTCTCCCTTGCCTCGACTGCCCGTTGATACTGGTAGCTCGCCTCGGCAATCTCCTTCTGCGGATACCCACGCTCGATCGCCTGCACCATGCCGCCCATCGCATCCAGTTTCGAGAAGTAGTCGAACGCGCCGTTCTCCATGTCCAGGGTCAGGCGTTCGAGGAAATACGAACCAGCAAGCGGATCGACCGTCTGCGTTACACCGGATTCATACGCGATGATCTGTTGCGTACGCAATGCAATACGTGCAGCTTCTTCCGTCGGCAGCGCAAGTGCTTCGTCGTAGCTGTCCGTGTGCAGCGATTGCGTTCCCCCCAACACTGCAGCCAGCGCCTGGATGGCCACGCGCGCCACGTTGTTCAGCGGCTGCTGCGCGGTGAGCGACACTCCCGCAGTCTGCGTGTGGAACCGCATTAGCCACGTACGCGCCTGCTTCGCTCCGAAGCGCTCCTTCATTGTCCGGTACCAAACCTTGCGCGCCGCCCGATATTTCGCGATTTCCTCGAAGAAGTCGTTGTGTGCGTTGAAGAAGAAGCTGAGCCGCGGGCCGAACTCATCGATGTCCAACCCACGCCGCCTCGCCCACTCCACGTACTCCACGCCGTCGTATAGCGTGAACGCCAACTCCTGCAGCGCCGTCGAACCAGCCTCGCGAATGTGATAGCCGCTGATCGAGATGGTGTTGAACCGCGGCGTGAACTTCGCCCCGAACTCGAAGGTGTCCACCACCAGTCGCATCGAAGGCGCGGGCGGATAGATGTATTCCTTTTGCGCTATGTATTCCTTGAGGATATCGTTCTGGATTGTTCCGCTGACCTTCTTCCAGTCCGCTCCCTGCTTCTCCGCAACCACCAGGTACATCGCCCAAAGGATCGACGCCGGCGAGTTGATTGTCATCGACGTAGTCACCTGCTCCAGGTCGATGCCGTTGAACAGGATTTCCATATCCTCGAGCGAATCGATAGCTACGCCGCATTTGCCGACCTCGCCCTCGCTGAACGGGTGGTCGCTGTCGTAGCCCATCAGCGTCGGGAGGTCGAACGCAACGGACAGGCCCGTGCCGCCGTGCGCCAGCAGGTACTTATAGCGCTCGTTCGTCTCCTCCGGCGAGGCGAAACCGGAGAACTGCCGCATGGTGTAGAGCTTGCCGCGATAGCCCGTCGCGTGGATGCCGCGCGTGTAGGGCTCCTGTCCGGGATACCCGAGGTAGTCGTCGTAGTTCCAGTCCGTGGGCAGGTCAGCCGGCGTGTACAGGCGGCGAATCGGCATGCCGCTGATTGTGGTGAACCGCGCATTACCGTGCTCGTCGTGGTTCACTCCCGTGGGCGCCCCCAGTGGACGCTCAGGCTGCTTCTCCAGCGTCTTGGACAGCGTGGTCTCTGCCCACGTTCGTTCGGACTCCGAAGGTGTCCGCCCATCGAAGACCTCTGCGATTGGGCTCTCCAGGACAGACTTGTTCTTTGTTTCATCAGCCATGCGGCACTCCTCACCCAAGGTGCGCTAGGCGCCTCACCCCTGAAGCGCAAAACTTGTAAGCATAAGAGATGCGAGGCAGAGTGAGCAAGCCGCGTCCGCAGCACAACTTACGCGGGCGCTATTAGCCTGTGTGACCGCCACTCTCTGACTGGCGGTGGTGCCGCTCAAAGACTGGCACCCACACTGAACTGCCTTGCGCAAAAGCTCCGAAGTATGGGGCCGGCTTGAGTATAGGGCCAGCCTCTAGACCGTCACCAAGCAGTTGAGGCGGCCAAGTCGGCCGCCTCGCTGGAAAACTCGAATCTCCCCTAACGACGAATTGCCCCACCCGGCACAGCCTCGCGCGCACTCGCAGGCAAAGTCAGGACGCTCTCAGGGTTG